>ERZ1643249.1186-NODE-1186-length-26585-cov-6.779872_pt1 | contig 26585 bp, 16 predicted proteins | sample MGYA00579263_ERZ1643249 | MGnify/ENA primary metagenome ERZ1643249 (study PRJEB29033, sample SAMEA4952264) | chicken gut metagenome | biome: Broiler Chicken; feature: Gastrointestinal Tract; material: Caecum | place: Ireland | collected 2018 | study: Broiler...
TTGCCCTCAATTTGCCGCAAGGCTTTTGCGGAAAGAGTGAATGCGGCGATTTTGACAATAAGAGAGCCGTAACAGATCGCCGCAGAGAGAAAACAGGCGGCCAGCCCGCACAGCGGGCGTGCCCGCGGGTTTTCTCTAAAACTCAAGCAAAAGCTCTCGTCTCTTTCGAGAGATTTTGCGCGAAGAAAATTTTGCTCGAAAAAGTCGAAATCGCACTTTTGACTTTTTCCCTACACGCCGCAAAAGCGGCGCACCGAAAGAGGTGAATGCGAAAATTTTGATAATAAGAGAGCCCTTAAACATTTTCGCAGAGGGGAAAAACGCCGTCAGCCGCAGGCGTGCGGCGGTTGTCCCCTAAAAATCAAGCGTTTCGCAGTATCTCTTTTACGAGAAACGCGCGAAGCATTTTTATCTCTCTCGAAAAAGTCAAAATCATACTTTTGACTTTTTTCCCTTACGCCGCAGAAGCGGCGCACGGATGGGGTGAATGTCCGCGATTTTTTATGGCGTGCCCTTATTATATCGCGGACAGAGGGGAAAACCGTTCGGGTTTCCCCTTGATCTCACGAAATTTTCTTTTGTCAGCTCAAAAGAAAATTTGTGAACTTATGGCGGTCAGCACGCAAAGCGGGCGTGCCCGCGGGTTTTCTCTAAAATTCAAGCGTTTTGCAGTATCTCTTTTACGAGATTCGCGCGAAGCAAGTTCTCCGTGCGCTGAGCCGCCAACAGGCGGCGAACGCAGGGGTTTTCCTAAAAAATCACGACTTTTTGTTTCATCAGCTTGAAACAAAAAGTGTGATGCATTTACTCTATCGTATCCCCGCCCAGTCTGGATTCGACCTCCGAGAGTTTGACGGAGACGATCTTGGAGACGCCCTTTTCCTCCATCGTGACGCCGAACAGGCTGTCCGCCTTTTCCATCGTCGGCTTGCGGTGGGTGATGACGATGAACTGCGTCTCCTTCGCGAACTTTTTGAGGAACTGCGCGAACTTGTCGACGTTCGCCTCGTCCAGCGCCGCCTCGATCTCGTCCAGCACGCAGAAAGGCATCGGGCGCAGCATCAGGATGGCGAACAGGATGGCGATCGCCGTCAGCGCGCGCTCGCCGCCCGAGAGCAGGGAGATCTTGGTCAGCTTTTTGCCGGGCGGGCAGGCGACGATCTCGACGCCTGCGGACAGCGGATCGTCGCACTCGGAATAGTCCATCTGCAATTCCGCCTTGCCGCCGCCGAACAGCTCCTTGAACAGCTTTTTGAAGTTCTCGTTGATCTGATTGAAGCCCTCGTCGAACTGCTTTTGCATCTCGCCCTTGAGCTCCTCGAGCGCCGCCGTCGTGTCGTCGATGCCCTTCTGCACGTCGTCGCGCTGGGCGGTCATCTCTTCATACTGCGCGTTGAGCGTCTCGTACTCCTCGAGCGCGTTGTGGTTGATCGCGCCCAGCGAGGAGATCTCGCGCTTGAGGCGGTTGACCGCCGTCTGCCCCGCCTTCGGGTCGAACGTCTCGTCTTTATACGCGAGACAGCTCTCGTACGTCTCCTGGTATTCCTCGTCGATGCGCGCCTGCAGATTTTCCAGCTCGGAGTCGATCTTGGTCAGTTCGATCTCCTGCGCGTGCCTGCGCTCGGAAAGCTCCTGCCCTTTTTCGGTCAGCTCGCGCGAGAGGCTCATGATGCGGCCGAGCTCGGCGTTGATGCGCTCCTTTTCGCGCAGCTGTTCCTCCTGCTTCGCGCGCAGCGCGTTGAGCTGCTCGCGTTCCTGCGGGGTGAGCGCCGTCTTTTCCGCCATCTCCTCGAGGTCGGCGATGGTCGCCTCGATGTTGCGGATGTTCGCCTGCGCGTCTCTGGTGCGAACGTCCAGCTCCTCGCGCTCACGGGCAAGGCGCGCGATCTCCGACTGCGCCGCCTCCATCGCCGCGCGGTACTGCGCGACGTACACCTCCAGCGCGTTGACGCGGAGGTTGCGCTCGCCGAGATCGGACTTGATCTTGCCCGACTCCCCGCGCCTGCGGTCGGATTCGCCCTGCGCCGCGTTTTTGAGCCGCGCGATCTTCTCCTCGCCCTCCGAGGAGGTGGAAAACTCATTGTCGATGCCCTGCATGCGCTCGTTGAGCACGGCGAGGGTGTCTTCCTGCACTTTGAGCTGTTTTTCGTCCTCCGCGCACTTTGCGGAGAGCGTCTCGCGCTTTTCGGTGAGCGCCGCGATCTTCGCGCGCGCTTCCTGGAAGCTCTCGCGTAGCGTCTCGAGCTCGTCGAGCGCCTTCTGGCGCTTGTCCTCGAGCGCGGCGCGGCGGGCGGTGAGCTGAGCCTTTTCCGCCTCCGCCTTTTCGATGTTCGCCTGCGTCTCCTCGATGCGCCGCTCGTTGGCGAGGAAGTTGCTCCCGCCCTCGCGGCGGGAACCGCCGCGCATGGAGCCGCTCGTCGAGATGACGTCGCCGTCCAGCGTGACGATGCGGAAGGCGTGCGGGTATTTCTTTGCGATCTCGTTCGCGTTCGCGATGTTGTCGGCGACGAGCGTGTTGCCGAGCAGGTTGTAGATCACGTTGTCATAGTATTTGTCATAGCGCACGAGGAGATTCGCGAGCCCCACGGCGCCCTTTTCCTTGAGCGCGCGGCGGGTGTAATCGGTCTCGTAGTGCGGCTTGATGGACGCGACGGGCAGGAAGGTGACCTGTCCGCCCTTCGTGCGCTTGAGGTATTCGATGAGGTAACGCGCGTCGTCGCTGGTCGCGGTGACGATGTTCTGCATCGCGCCGCCGAACGCCGTCTCGATCGCGACCTCGTACTTTTCGTCGCATTTCACGATGTCGGCGAGCACGCCCTTGACCCGCTTGCCGATGTCCGCGTTGCGCTTCGCCTCGCTCATCAGCTTTTTGACGGAGAAGGAATAGCCCTCGAACTCGTCCTTGACGTTCTGATAAAAGCGCTTGCGGTCGTGCAGGGCGGCGATGCGCGCGTTGGCGTTGAACAGCGACTCGCTCACGGCGTCGCCCTCGGCGACGACGGCGGCGATCTCCTCCTCTTTCGCGGTGCGGATCTCCTTTTCGCGGGAGATGTACTCCTGCACCTCGTCCCGCCATTCCTCGCATTCGGAGAGCGCCTTTTTGTCCTCGGCGAGGCGGGCGCGGATGGCATCCGCCGCCTGCACGATCTCGCCGATGCGCTCCTGCACCGCCTCCTTTTTCGCGGAGAGGGTGCCGATGTTCTGGCGGATCTCGGAGAGGTTCTCGATGCTCTCCACCACGCTGCGCTGGGACTGATCGGAGAGCGCCTCGTACTCGGAGAGCTTCTTTTCCAGCTCGGCGATCTCGCCGTGCAGCGTCTCGCTCTCGCGGCGGGCGGATTCGATCTTTTTCTCGTAATCGGCGCGCGTGCGCTCGTTCTGTTCGGTCTCGGCGTCGATCTCCTTGGTGCGCGCCGCCGCCTCCGCGACCGCGCGCTCTTCGGACGCGCGCTGGTCCTTGAAGAAGTCGATGCGCGCGCGGATGACGTTGACGTCGCCCTTTTTCTTCTCCGCGCCGACGGTGAATTGCAGGATCTGCTCGGCGAGCTTCTGCGCGAGCGCGTCCGACTCGCTCAAAAGCCTGCTGTCCTCGGCGTAGCGCTCGTCGAGGCGGCGCGTCTCCTCCGCGTTCGCGTCCGCCTGCGCCTTGAGCGCGTCGATGACCGCGCCGATGGACGCGCGCGCGGATTCCGCGTTGTCGTGCTTGTATATGTAGAGGTTGATCTCGTTGTTCTTGAGCTGTTCGTACAGCTCGCGGTATTTTTTCGTCTTCTCCGCCTGCCGCGCGAGGGGCGCGAGCATGTGCTCCACTTCGCCCATGCGCTGGAGGAAGATGTTGAGGTTGGTGTAGGAATTGGCGAGGCGACGCTCGATGTCCTGCTTGCGCGACTTGAAGACGATGATGCCCGTCGCCTCCTCGAAGATGGAGCGCCTGTCCTCGGGCTTGGCGTTCATGATCTGCTCGATCTTGCCCTGCCCGATGATGGAGTAGCCCTCCTTGCCCAGGCCGACCGCGTGGAGGCGGTCTACGATGTCTTTCATGCGGCAGGGCTGCTTGTTGATGAGATATTCGCTCTCGCCGCTGCGGAAGAGGCGGCGGGTGAAGGCGACCTCGTCGTATTCGAGGTCGGGGAACATGTGCGTGGAGTTATCGAAGGTGAGCGTGACCTCGCAGAAGGACTGGCTCTTCCTCTGCTGCGTGCCGCCGAAAATGACGTCCTGCATGCTGGAACCGCGCATGGTCTTGGCGGACTGCTCGCCGAACACCCAGCGGATGGCGTCCGCCACGTTGCTCTTGCCGCAGCCGTTCGGCCCGACGATGCACGTCACGCCCTTGTCAAATTTTATTTCGGTCTTATCCGCGAAGGACTTGAACCCGTTGAGTTCGACTTTTTTGAAATTCACCTTGATTCTCCCTTATTGACGAGCTGTCCGAGCAATGCGCGCGCCGCCGCCTTTTCCGCGGCGCGAAGGCTCCCGCCCTCGCCGAGCGCGCTTGCGCCCGCGGCGTCCGCCCGCACGACAAAATGCGGGTCGTGATCCTCGCCCGTGCGCCGCTCGAGCGCGTACTGCGCACGCTCCAGCCCGCGTGCCTGCAGCCATTCCTGCAATTCGCCCTTATAATTCGGCTCCGCCTTCGCGACGGAAAGGAGCATGCGCTCGGCGAATTTGCGCGCCTCTTCCATGCCGCCGTCCAGGTAGATGCCCGCGACCAGCGCCTCGAACAGGCTGGAAATGCCCTTTTCGCCGACGTGTGCGCCGTTGCCCGCGAGCAAAAAGCGGTCCAGGCCCGCGCCGCGCACCGCCGCCGCGAGCGGCGCCTGCGAGACCATGCGCGCGCGCTCGGCGGTCATGTCCCCCTCGCTCCCCGCGCGCCGCGAATACAGCGCGTCCGAGACGAGGTAGCCGAGCACCGCGTCGCCGAGAAATTCCAGCCGCTCGTTGGAGCGCTCCCTGCCGCACGACGCGTGCGTGAAACAGGTGCGCAGAAGTTCGCGGTCGCGGAAACGGTAGCCGATCTTTTGTTCGATCTCCTCAGCCCTGAACACCGGCGCTCTCCAGATCCGCCTCGGAAAGCAGGGACTTGATGTCGTCGATCAGCCCGCTGTCCGCCGCCTCCTGCGCCTGCAAAAGCGAGGCGCAGATGGAATCCGCCTTGCTCGAGCCGTGCGACTTGACGATCACCTTCTCGATGCCGAGGAGGACGGCGCCGCCGTATTTGTTGTAGTCCATGACCTTTTTGATGTTGGAAAACGCCTTGCGCATGAACAGCGCGTAGCCGATCTTCGCCGAGAGCGACGCCTCTATGTTGCTCTTGATGATCTTCATCAGTGCGAGCGCGGTGCCTTCCGCCGTCTTGAGCGCGATGTTGCCCGAAAAGCCGTCGCAGACGGCGACGTCGATGTCGCCGCTCATGATGTCGCGGCCCTCGACGTTCCCGACGAAGTTGATGCCCTTGAGCGTCTTTAAAAGTTCGTGCGCCTCCTGGTGCAGGGGGTCGCCCTTGTGTTCCTCGGTGCCGTTGGTCACGAGCCCGACGCGAGGCTCGGCGATGCCCGCCGCGCGCGCATAGGCGGTGCCCATGAGCGCAAAGTGGCAGAGGTTGAGCGGCTTGCACTCGGCGTTCGCGCCCGCGTCGATGATGTAGACCCTACCCATGTTCGCCGTGGGAAGGACGGGGCAGACGGCGGGCCGGGAAATGCCGCGGATGCGCCCGACGCGCAAAAGCGCGCCCGTGAGCACGGCGCCCGTCGAGCCCGCGGAGACGAAGCCCTTTGCCTCGTCGTCCTCTTTGAGCATTTTCAGCGCCACGACGAGCGAGGAGTCCTTTTTCTGACGGATCGCGACGGTGGGCGCATCGTCGTTGGTGATGATCTCGGAGCAGTGCACGATCTGCAAACGCGCGGGGTCGTAAGAACGGCCGGAAAGGCATTCGCGGATCTTCGCCTCGTCGCCCGTGAGCACGAGCGAGAGCGCATTGCTCTTTTCGAGCGCGAGGAGCGCGCCCTTTACGATCTCGAGCGGGGCGTTGTCCCCTCCCATCGCATCCAGAATGATCTTTGACATGATAAACCTCAGAGAATTTTTTTCTTCGCGCGAATCTCGCAAAAGAGATGCTGCGATTCGCTTGAGTTTCAGAGAAAACCCGCGGGCGCGCCCGCTTTGCGGGCTGACCGCCTGTTTTCTCTCTGCGGCGATCTGTTACGGCTCTCTTATTATCAAAATCGCCGCATTCACTCTTTCCGCAAAAGCCTTGCGGCAAATTGAGGGCAAAAACGAAAAGTGTGATTTTCGTTTTTGCGAGTAAAGAATTTCACGAAAACCTCGGCGAGCTGTCGCCTGCGGTTTTCCGTGATTTAAGGGCGACACCGCCGTTCAAACGCCTTTCGGCGTTCTCTGCGGCGTTTTCTCCCTCTTTGCGCCCTTTTTAGGGGCACACCTATAAGTTCACGCGTTTCTCGGCGAGCTGTCGCCTGCGAAACGCCGTGAGGAAGAGGGCCCTGCCCTCTGCGCGCGATAAAATAGGGGCACGCCTTTATCAAAATCGCGCGCATTCACCCGCTGAGACGCATACGCGCAAATTGAGGGCAAAAACGAAAAGTGTGATTTTCGTTTTTGCAGGTTTTTATTAAAAGAACGAAAAAGTCAAAATCACATTTTTGACTTTTTCCCGACACGCCGCGGGGCGGCGCACCGAAAGAGGTGAATGCGAAAATTTTGATAATAAGAGAGCCCTTAAACATTTTCGCAGAGGGGAAAAACGCCGTCAGCCGCAGGCGCGCGGCGGTTGTCCCCTAAAAATCAAGCGTTTCGCAGTATCTCTTTTACGAGAAACGCGCGAAGTTTGTTTTCCGTGCGCAGAGCCGCCAAAAAGCGGCGAACGCTGGGGTTTTCCTCAAACTCACGGAATTTTCTTTTGTCAGCTCAAAAGAAAATTCGTGAACACAACGCGTGAACTGTCTCAATACTCCAAATTTCCCACCGTTCTCGGGAAGGGCAGAACGTCGCGGATGTTCGCGATGCCCGTGAGGTACATGATCATGCGCTCGAAGCCGAGCCCGAAGCCCGCGTGCACCGTTCCGCCGTAGCGGCGGAGGTCTATGTACCACGAATAGTCCTCCGCGCGGAGCCCCATCTCCTTCATGCGCGCAAGGAGCACGTCTTCGCGCTCTTCGCGCTGAGATCCGCCGATCAGCTCGCCGATTCCGGGAACCAGCAGGTCCGCCGCCGCGACCGTCTTGCCGTCGTCGTTGAGGCGCATGTAAAACGCCTTGATCTCCTTGGGATAATCGGTGAGGAACACGGGTTTCTTATACACCTGCTCGGTCAGATAACGCTCGTGTTCGCTCTGCAGATCGCACCCCCAATACACGGGGAATTCAAATTTGTCCTTGACCTTTTCGAGGATGGAGACCGCCTCGGTATAGGAAAGCCGCACGAATTCGCTCTCCAGCACGTTGTCCAGCCGCGCAATGAGCTCCTTGTCGACAAAGGCGTTGAGAAAAGCCAGCTCCTCGGGGCACGCCTCCTTGACGTGGCGGATGATCGCCTTGACCATCGCCTCCGCGACGTCCATGTCCCCCGCGAGGTCGCAGAACGACATCTCCGGCTCGATCATCCAGAATTCCGCCGCGTGGCGGGTGGTGTTGGAGCGCTCGGCGCGGAAGGTGGGTCCGAAGGTGTACACGTCCGAGAACGCCATCGCGTACGTCTCGACGTCCAGCTGGCCGGACACGGTCAGGGACGCCTTTTTGCCGAAGAAATCCTTTTTGTAGTCCACCTCACCTTTGATCTTGTCCAGATCGAGGGTGGTCACCTGGAACATCGCGCCCGCGCCCTCGCAGTCGCTGCCCGTGAGGATGGGCGTGTGGACGTAGACGAAGCCGCGGTCGTGGAAGAACTTGTGGATGGCGAAAGCCGCCTCGCTGCGGATGCGGAACACCGCGTTGAAGGTGTTCGTGCGCGGGCGCAGGTGTGCGATCTCGCGCAGAAACTCCATCGAATGCCTCTTTTTCTGCAGCGGATAATCGGGCGTGGACGCGCCCATCACTTCGACAGCAGACGCCTTGATCTCGAAGGGCTGTTTGTTCTGCGGCGTGCAGACGACCTTGCCCGTCACGACAAGGCTCGCGCCGACGTTCTGGCGCACGATCTCGTCGTAATTTGCGAGCTTGTCCCGCTCGAACACAACCTGGCAGTTCTTGAAAAAGCTGCCGTCGTTGAGCTCGATAAAGCCGAAGGCCTTGGAATCGCGCAACGTGCGGACCCAGCCGCAGATTGTGACCTCTTTGCCGTCATACTCGGCGGCGCACCTGTAAAGTTGACGAATGTGCGTTCTCTGCATAACCTCTTGTCTCCGAAAATGAGTTTATTGTGCCATTTTATTCTCTCCATTGTAACATTTTTTTCCCGATTTATCAAGTATATGGCGGAGATTCCCGAAAAGATTTATACGCGCACCCGCGCGTTCTGTCCCGCGCGCGCATGTGGCAGGCTGTTTCTCTCCTGCCGTGCCCCTTTCCGTCTCCCCTTCTTTTTGCTCCTCTTTCCGCTTCTGCACGACGCCGCGCACCGCGGCATAGCGGTCTTTGCGCAGGCGGACGCGCCGCTCCTTTCCGCCCTCGCGCACGATCAGCCAGCCCTCGCTGGAAAGCCCTTCCTTGGCGGCGCGGATCTCGCAGTCTTCCTCCCCCTCGCGCACCTCGGGCTCGGGCGGAACGATCCTGCCCGTCACGACGCTCTGCCGCGTCACGCTGCGGTCGCTCTCCTCGGCGTACACCTCCGCGGTCACAAAGCCCGCCCCCGCGACCATGCGCACATACGCGGTACAGCCCAGCGTGTTCTGAAAGCGCAGATCGCTCTCCCCGCTCACCATCGCGTCGAAAGAGGGCTCCACATACCCGACCGCGAGGCTGTGCGGATGGCATTCGAGCACCTCAAAGCCTGCGAGAAGGGCGGCGTTGTAGAGCGTCGTGCTGACCTGGCACACGCCCCCGCCCACGCCGGGCACGAACTCGCCGTCCAGGATGACGGGCGCCTCCGCAAATCCGTTCTCGCGCGTGCGCCTGCCCACCGTTCCGTTGAAGGAGAACACCTCCCCCGGCGCGAGGGTGCGGCAGCCGATCAGCTCGCACGCCCGCGCAATGTTGCCCGAACGCGGCGCGTTGCCCGTGCTGAACCGCGTGGTGAAGCGCGCGACGCACGCCGCGCTCCGCTGAGCCTGCTCCGTGGAGACGCAGGGCAAGGTAGACAGAAGGCACGCCTCTATCCTGCCGCCGCCCGCCGACAGAGCCGCACCGACGTCCGCGCGCAAACGCACAGCGTCCACGCGCACCCCCTGCGACGAAGGGAGCACGCGCACCCCGTCCGCATCCGCGAGCACGCGCGCGTTGACGCAGGGACGATAGGCATCCTCGCAGACGCGCGCGATCGCGCTCTCCTCCCCGCGCAGGCACAGCCGCTTTTCCAGCGGGTATTTTCCGCCGCGCACGATGCCGCGCAACACTTCCTTTGCGTCCGTGCGCACGTACAGCTCGGGCGCGCCAAAGACGTATTCGCGCCCGCCCGCCGCGATGCACAGCTTTGCGCCCGCGAACTCTTCCTCGCACCGCTCGCTGAGCAGTTCGAGCGCTTGCGCGCGCGTGAGGCGGGACACGTCCGTCCCGTCCACGAAACAGTTGCGGGGCAGGCGCGCGGGCGATGCGCCTGTGCCGCAGAGCAAAATGCCCGCGGCGAGCGCCGCGGACAGCAAAGTGCAAAATCCTTTCATCCTCTTCTTCATCTGTCCGACCCTCTCTTTTCTCACAGTATGCGCAGGATGTGACGCAAAATCCGACAGACGTATTGCAAAAAACGTGTCAAAATCTGTCAGCGGCGCGCCTTCCCGCCCCTGCCGCGAAGCGCAGGCGGACACACGAAAAAAAGGAGCTTTCGCTCCTTCTCATGTTTTAAAAAGCGCTTGCGCCCGCACTCTTTCCGAAAGGGCGTCGGGCGCGGATGTCATCTTTTGATCTTTCCGCCGACGATGCGGATCTTGTTGACCTGCTTTCCGAACAGCACCTTTTCGGTGTGCGTGCAGGTGAGAAGCGTCTGCACCCCGTCCAGATAGGCGAGCAGTTTGCGGCGGCGGGCGAGGTCGAGTTCGCTCATCACGTCGTCTAAGATCAGCACGGGGCTCTCCCCCGCGACCTCGCGGAAGATCTCCACCTCGGCGAGCTTGACGGACAGCGCCGCCGTGCGCGTCTGGCCCTGCGAGCCGAAGGCGCGCGCCTCTTTGCCGTCGATCAGGATGCGCAGATCATCGCGGTGCGGGCCCGCCGTCGTGAACCCGAGGCGGACGTCCTTTTCGTAATTTGCGCTCATCTCGCGAAGGAGCGCCGCCGCGATCTCCTCCCTGTCCGCGCCGAGGTGCCGCTCGGCGCCGATCTCGAGGCGCTCGGCCCCGTCGGTGAGGCGGGCGTGGATGTCCGCGGCGGCGGGCGCGAGCTTTTCGAGGTATTCGCCGCGGCGAAGGACAAGTTCCGCCGCATAGCGGCAGAGCTGTACGTCCCAGACGGGCAGCGTCTCGAAGACGAGTTCCAGATCGCGGTTCTTGAGCAAGGCGTTGCGCTGTTCAAGGATCTTGTTGTAGCGGACGAGCGCGGTATAATAGGCGCCCGAGAGCTGGGAGAGCGAGACGTTGAGAAAGCGCCTGCGCTCTTCGGGGCCGTCCTGGATGAGCCGAAGCTCGGAGGGGCTGAAAAAGACGCCGTTGATGTTGCCGAACAGGTCGGCGTTCTTTGCGATGCGGATGCCGTTGACGCGGATCTCGCGGCGGTTTTCGAAGATCTCCGCCTCGATGGAGATCTCGCCGAAGCGGCTGTGCGCGGCGGCGCGGACCTGCGCGCTCTCCGCGCCCGTGCGGATGAGCTGACGGTCCTTCCGCGCGCGCGGAGATACGCCCGCGCAGAGATAGAACACCGCCTCCGCGCAGTTGGTCTTGCCCTGCGCGTTGCGGCCGTAGAGCACGTTCAGGCCGTCGGAAAAAGTGAATTCCTCGTCCTCGTAATTTCTGAAATTTTTAAGGGAAAGGGTGCGGATGAACATTCTCACATCTCCCGGGCGGCAGATTTTTCTGAAAAAAATAGCGGCATTTTAGCTTGTGTTTCTCGGAATTTTATATTATAATAGAATCCGAACACAGGCACGCGGCACCCGTTCGGCGAGGGGCCGCGGTTTTGCGCCCCTGCGGGGGCGACTTTCGCCATTATTATAACACATTTTAACGAAAAAGACAAAAGTTCCGAGGTTATTTATGTCCGAAAACAATCAGTACGAATTTCTGTGGAAGCACATCCGCGAGACGCTGCAGGAGAGCATGTCCACGGTGACTTACAACACCTACATCTCAAAGCTCGTGCCCGTGGACATCGACGGCACGAAGATCGTGCTGCGCACGGACGCGGAACTGTTCGCAAACTACATCGGGAAAAACCTCACCGACAAGATCAAGGCGGCCTTCCGCAAGGCGGACACGGGCATCACCGATTTCGAGCTGATCGTCGAGGGAAACGACGAAGTGTACTTCACGAGCGCCGAGGAGGATTCGGAAGAGGACTACGCGCCCTCCTCCCTTGACCCGCGCTACACCTTCGAATCCTTCGTCGCGGGCAAGAGCAACGAATTTGTGTTCGCGGCGGCGCAGTCGGTCGCGAAAAACCCCGGCGCGAACTTCAATCCCCTGTACATCTACGGCGCTTCGGGGCTGGGCAAGACGCACCTTTTGCAGTCCATCGCCAATTACATAAACCTGCACAAGCCCTCTCTGCGCGTGCTCTACACCACCTGCGAGAAGTTCATCAACGAGCTCATCGACTCCATTTACCTGAACAAGGGCAACAACAGCCGCGACCTGCAGGCGCGCTTCCGCAACCGCTACCGCGGCGTGGACGTTCTGCTCATCGACGACGTGCAGTTCCTCGCCAAGAAACAGGCGGTGCAGGAGGAGCTCTTCCACACCTTCAACGCCCTGCAGGCGGACAACAAACAGATCGTTCTGACCTCGGACGTCCCGCCCAAGGAGATCGCCACGCTGGAAGAGCGGCTCCGCACCCGCTTCGAAGGCGGGCTGATCGCGGACATCCAGCCGCCCGACAACGAGACCAAGATCGCCATCCTCAAACAAAAGGCGTTCGAACGCAAGGCGGTGATCCCCGCGGACGTGCTCGAATTCCTCGCGCGCGACTCGGGCACCGACGTGCGCACCCTCGAAGGCAGGCTGACAAAGGTCGTCTTTGCGAGCAAGCTGCACGAAAAGCCCATCACCCTCGAGCTCGCGGGCACCGCGCTCAACGAGGCGGTCAGCGAAGAGCACGAGGCGGTCACTTCGGACAAGATCATCGGCAGCGTGTGCTCCTTCTATAAGATCACGCGGGACAAGCTTCTGGGCAAGAGCAAGAAAAAGGAGCTGGTCCAGCCCAGACAGATCTGCGCCTACCTGATGTGCGAGATCATGAACATCCCGCTCGTCTCCATCGGCGAGACGCTGGGCGGACGCGACCACACCACCATCATCCACTCCCGGGAGAAGGTCTCCAACCTGATCAAGGTCAACGACCGCATCGCAAAAGAGGTGGAAGACATCCGCAACATCATCCTCAAACAGTGACAAAGCGGAGCGCATGAGGCGCATCCGTTTGCGCCGCGGACAAATGCGGCTTTCAACAAAAAATTTTTCACCGTGCAAAAGGCGAAGGTCTTTTGCACTTGTGTTTTCGGGGGCAAGACCATGCAGGTTTCCAACAGATTCAAAACGGAGGGGTACGACGCGGTTGTCGTCGGCGCGGGGCACGCGGGCTGTGAAGCCGCGCTCGCGCTCGCGCGGACGGGCATCGAGACCCTCCTGCTCTCGCTCAACCTCGACAGCATCGCGTTCATGGCGTGCAATCCCTCCATCGGCGGCACCGCGAAGGGGCATCTCGTGCGCGAGATCGACGCGCTGGGCGGCGAGATGGGCGTCAATGCGGACAAGACGGCGCTGCAGATCCGCATGCTCAACGTCGGAAAGGGCGCCGCGGTGCAGAGCCTGCGCTCGCAGTCGGACAAGCACGCCTACCACGCCGAGATGAAAAAGACGCTCGAACACACCCCGCACCTCACCCTCGCGCAGGGCGAGGCGGCACAGGTGCTGACGGATAAAGGCAGGGTGTGCGGCGTGCGCACCACCTTCGGCGAGGAGATCGGCGCCCGCGCCGTCGTGCTCGCGACGGGCGTGTACCTGTGCAGCGACGTCATCGCGGGAGAATACCGCCAGAGCGCGGGGCCGAACGGCTTTGCGCCCGCGACCGAGCTGACAAAAAACCTTCAGGAGCTCGGCTTTTCCGTGCGAAGGTTCAAGACGGGCACCCCCGCCCGCGTGGACGGGCGCACCATCGACTATTCCAAATGCGAGCGGCAGGACGGGGACACGGGCGTATATCCCTTCTCCTATCTCTCGGACGGCGTGCCGCAGGAACAGACCCCCTGCTGGCTGACCTACACCAACGAAAAGACGCACGCGATCATCCGCGCCAACCTCTCCCGCTCCCCCCTCTTTTCGGGCGCGATCAAGGGAACGGGGCCGCGCTACTGCCCCTCCATCGAGGACAAAGTCGTGCGCTTCGCGGACAAGGAGCGGCACCAGATCTTCCTCGAGCCCGAATGCGCGGGCTCGAGCGAGGTGTATGTGCAGGGGATGTCCTCCTCCCTCCCGCACGACGTACAGCGGGAGATGTACCGCACCGTCGCGGGGCTGGAGAACGTGCGCATCCTGCGCTACGCCTACGCGATCGAATACGACTGCATCGACACGCTGGACGTTCTGCCCACCCTCGAGTTCAAAAAGGTGAAGGGACTGTACACGGCGGGGCAGATCAACGGCACGAGCGGCTACGAAGAGGCGGCGGCGCAGGGGCTGGTCGCGGGGCTCAACGCCTCGCTCGCACTGCGCGGCATGCCGCCGCTCATCCTGCGCCGCGACGAGGCATACATCGGCGTGCTCATCGACGACCTCGTGACAAAGGGCACCAACGAGCCCTACCGCATGATGACTTCGCGCGCCGAGCACCGCATCCACCTGCGGCAGGACAACGCGGACCTGCGCCTGACGCAGAAGGGATACGAGGCGGGACTGGTCACGCCCGAGCGGTACGCGCGCTTCCTCGCGAGAAAAGAGGCGCTCGCGCGCATCGCCGAGGCGCTCCGCACCCGCGTTTCCCCCAAGGATTGCAAGGAATTCTTGCAGGAACGCGGCTTTCCCGCACCCGCGGGCGGCGTCTCCTACGAGGACATGCTCCGCCGCGGCATCCCCGAAGCGGACATCTGCGCGCGGTTCGGCGTGCTGAAGGGCGAACGCGCGGACGACGTCGAGACCGCCTGCATCGACGTGCGCTACGAGGGGTATCTCAAGCGCGGGCTGGAACAGATCGAAAAGGCGAAAAAGCTGGAGGACAGAAAGCTCCCCGACGAGATCGACTACGAAAAGATAGACGGGCTCCGCCTCGAAGCGCGGCAGAAGCTCAACAAGATCCGCCCCGAAAACCTCGGCCAGGCGGGCAGGATCTCGGGGGTCAGCCCCGCGGACATCTCCGATCTGATGGGCTATCTCTCCCTCAACAAAAAATAGACGGCTCCGCCGCGCCCTTCGGGGCGCGGTTTTTTTTGATTCGGGTCCGCGCCCTTCGGGGCGCGGCCTTTTGCCCTTCCCGCCCGAAAAGCACCTGCCGAAAATTTTTTTCGGGGCGCGGGCATTTTTCCCTTGCGGTTTGCCCGAAAAGGGCGCGTTTTCGCCAAAAAGGGGCAAAACGGGGCAAAAAGGGACACTGCCCGCGCGCGCGTGCGTGGTACAATGTGAAAAAATACAAGACACAGGAAAAGGTACCATGCCCGAAAAATTTTCTCTGCGCCACTCGTACAAGACGGCGCTCTTTTACCTCGCCCTCGCGGCGGGGATGTTTCTGCTCGACTTTACGGCGACGCAGTTCGAACCCTTCTCGCTCGCCCTGCTGTACGCGGCGCTCGTGTGCGGCATTTCCCCGCTCGCCGCGGGGCTGTGCGCGCTCGCGGCGGGCACGGTGTCGCTCGCGGCGGGATGGATCCCCTTTATCGCGGCGCACACCGTTCTGCTGAGCGGAGGGTTTCTCCTGTTTGCGCGGGCGGGGAAAAACCCGCGCGCCGCCTCGGCGCTCCTTCTCGTCGCCTCGCTCGCGCCCTATCTCTTCCTCTACGGGAATTATGTGTACGGCGATCTCCTGCGCGCCGCCGTATTCGCCGCCGCGATCTTCCTGCTCGGGTGCGTGTGCGCCGTCGCGCTGCGGTGCGCGCTGTTTCGCGCGTTCCGCAGAAAACTCGCGCCCGAAGAGCCGCTCCTGTGCGGCGCCGCCGCCGCGGCGATCGGGATCGGGCTGTACAACTGCGCGGGTGCGGCGGTGTCCGAAGGGGTCTCCCTCTTTCTGCTTCTGCTGTGCTGTGCGCTGCGCAGGAAGGGGGACGCGATGTTCTGCGCCCTGCCGCTCGCACTGCCCGCCGCAATCTGCGAGAGCGTGGAGGCGATGCAGCTCTCGGCGGGAGCGCTCGGGTTTTTCACCCTCTACGCCGCCGTGTGTCTGTGCTTTCTGCGGACGGGGAAGTTCCCCGCCGCACTCGCCGTGTTCTTCTGCGCGGTGCTCGTGCACTTCTTCGAGGCGTTTGCGGGCGGGAGCGCCGCCTTTCTCTCCGCGCCCGCCTTTTACTACGGACTGCTTGCGCCCTTTCTGCCCTGCGCGCTCTTCGCGCTGTTGCCGAACGCGCTGCTCGACGCGGGCGCAAACAGGCTTGCGCAGTACGGCGAGCGACAGCTCACGAAGGCGAGCATCAACCGCAACCGCGCGCTGATCGGAAACCGGCTGTTCGACGCCGCGGCGGCGTTCCGCGAGATCGAGGGCGCGCTCGCGCCGCAGGAGGGAGAAGACCCCGTGCGCGGCGCGGCGGAGGGACTGCTCCTGCAGGCGGTGCTCTCGGAGGTGTGCGCGGGCTGTGACGCCGCGGGAGACTGCGCGGGACGGGAGGAGGAACTGCGGCGGCTGATCGGCGTGGGGTGCTCAAAGGGGAAGGTAAACCTAATCGACATGCCCGCGGCGCTCGCCGCGAAGTGCAGAAACCCCTCTTCCCTGCTCTTCTGCCTCAACCGACAGCTGGTCGAATTCCGCCGCCGCGAGACGGAAGCGGAAAACGCCGCGGTGGGAAGGCGGCTGCTCGCCGACCAGGCGCACGCGCTCGCCGACCTGCTCAAGGCGCTCGCGCTCGAACAGAGCGCGCCCGTCGGCGCCTTTTCGGAGGCGGAGAAAAAGGTGCAGGACTCGCTCGCACGGGCGGGGATCGGGTGCGACGAGGTGTTCTTCGCGCAGGAAGAGGTGTTCGTCACCGCGCCCGAGAGCGCGGACGGCGAAAAGATGCGGCGCGCGGCGGAGCGGGCGCTGGGCGTGCCGCTCGCGCTCTCCGAAAAACGGATGCTGCCCGGCGGGCGCGCGTGCAGGCTGTTCAAAAAGCGGCCCAAGCTGGACGCCGCGTTCGGCGTGGCGAGCCGAACCAAACAGGGCGAGGCGGCGTGCGGAGACACCCATTCGGTGCAGAAAATAGACGAACGTACCTTCCTCTTTGCGCTCGCAGACGGCATGGGCAGCGGCGAACGCGCGCGGCGAATCTCCGACTGCGCGCTCTCCCTGCTCGAGAGCTTTTATCGCGCGGGAATGCAGGGCGAGCTCGCGCTGGACACCGTCAACCGCCTGCTCGCGCTGGACGGGGAAGAGAATTTCGCGTGCATGGACGCCGCCGCCGTCGATCTGGACACGGGGCGGGCGGACATCGTAAAGATCGGCTCGCCGCTCGCCTTCCTGATCGGCGAAAAGAGCGTGGAGATCCTCGAGAGCGACTCCCTGCCGCTGGGCATCCTCGAAGGGGTGCGCCCGACCACCCTGACGCGCACCCTCTCGGACGGAGACGTGCTCCTCTTCCTCAGCGACGGGATCACGGCGGCGTTCGGCTCGAGCGCGGACATCGCGGAATTTTTGGGCGCGGAGCGGGCGAACAACCCGCAGACGCTCGCCGAAAAACTGCTCTGCGCCGCGCTCGAACGGGCGGGCGGAACCGCGGAGGACGACATGACCGCCATCGCCGTGCGGCTGTTCTCCGCGGCGTGAAAAAAGTGGCAGAAAAACTGGAACGCGCCGCAGTTTTATAGTACAATGGTATTGCGGCGGGAAAAATTCAATCATCGGACGGGCGGCGGCGCGCGCAGTTTTGCGCGCGCCGCCGCTTTTGTCGCGAAAAGGCGGTTGCAGTGGACGTGTTTCAGTTTTTCAACTATCTCAAGCAGTTCAACGCGGACGTCATCCTGATCGGCTTCGCCGTGTGGGGGCTCTCCCTTCTCCTGCGCAAGACACTGTTTCGGCAGTTCGGCGCGCGCACGGCGGGGCTCATGCCCTTCCTGCTCGGCATCGCGCTGTATGCGGCATATGCCGCCGCGACGGGTACGTTCGACGCGGAAGTCGTCGCAAAGGGCGTCACCTGCGGGTCGCTTGCGACGGTGGTACAGGTGGTGTTCGGGCAGACGGACGCAAAGCAGACGGACGTGCGTACCGCGTGCGTGCTCGCGCTGACGCAGGCGTATGCCGCCCTTTCCGAAGAGGAGGCAAAGAACATCGCCGACGCCTATGCCGAGGACGCCGCGCTGGGCAGACAGCGCCTGGAAGAGCACATCGGCGGGGAGGCGGCGGACGCCGTCGCGCCCCTGCTCGAAAAGACGCTCTCCGCACTCTGAGTTTTTCCTCGGGCACGGCCCCGCGCGATCTCGCGCGGGGCCGTTTGTTTTTTTGCATGATTTTTCCGCGTTTTGCACAAACTCTCGGCGTGGAAAAGGCAATTTTCGGAAAAGATGCGCGCGAAAACGCGCGCACGCTCAAACAGATCCTGCCCGCGGAGGACGTTTTGACCTTCGCGTTCGCGACCCGCGACGGCGCGGCGTGCGTCGCCGTGTACACGGACGGGATCACGGACAAACAGCTGCTCGGCGAGCTGATCGCGCGGCCGCTCGCGGCGCAGGACGCGCCGAAGAGCCGCGCGGAGGCGATGCGGACGCTCCTCTTCCCCGAATGCAGGGAATGCGACGACGCGGACGAGGCCGCCGCCGAAGTGCTCGCGGGGAACCCCGTGCTCTTTCTCGACGGCGCCGAAGGGGGCATCGTGTGCGGCACAAAACGTGTGTCCATGCGCGCGATCACCGAGCCGCAGACCTCCGTCACCGTCAAGGGCCCGCGCGAGGGGTTCATCGAGGACGTCAAGACGAACATGGCGCTCATCCGCAAGCGGCTCAAGACGCCGCGACTGCGCTTTCTGCTCAGCGAGTCGGGCAGGGAGAGCCGAACGTTCGTCTGCGTCGCGTACCTCGAAGGCATCGCGGACGAAAAGCTGGTGAAAAAGGTGCAGGAAAAGCTGGGCGCGGTGCAGATCGACGGCATCCCCGACTCCTCCTACGTCGCGAAATTCCTCGCAGACCGCCCCTTCTCGCTGTTCAAGCAGATCGGGACAACGGAAAAGCCGGACGTGCTGTGCGCAAAACTGCTCGAGGGGCGCGTCGCCGTGCTGACGGACGGCTCGCCCATCGCCCTCACCCTGCCCTACATGCTCGCGGAGGATTTTCAGAGCGCGCAGGACTATTTCGTCTCGCCATGGCGGGCGACGCTCTCGCGCGCCCTGCGGCTGTGCGCGGTGCTCTTTTCCCTGCTTTTGCCCGCCTTTTACATCGCCGCTCAGCTGTTCAAACTGCAGATCCTGCCCTTCGCCCTGCTCATGACCATCTCGGGCGGCATCCGCGACATCCCCCTCTCGCCCAGCCTCGAGCTGTTTTTCCTGCTCGTGGTGCTCGAGATCCTCATCGAGGCGAGCGTGCGCATGCCAAAATACGTCGCGCTCGCGCTGTCCGTCATCGGCGCGCTCGTGCTCGGCGACACGGCGGTCAAGGCGGGGCTGGTCTCCTCGCCCGCGATCATCATCGTCGCGCTCTCGGGAATCTCGGCATACACCGTGCCCGACCTGACGGGCACCCTGTCCATGCTCCGCCTCGCCTTCATCGTGGTCGCGGGGAGCATCGGCACCTACGGCATCGTACTGCTCGCCGCGCTCATCCTCTGGATCCTGATCTCCGAGGACAGCTACGGCACGCCCCTGCTCGCGCCCTTTTCGCCGCTCATCGGCAAAGACCTGCGCGACTCGCTCTACAAAGCGGATCTCTATGCGCTGGACACCCGCCCCGCGGTCTTCCGCGGAAAGAACAGGCGCAGGCTCAAAAAGGAGGGGTCTCATGGATAAGATCAACGTGCGGCAGATCGCCCTGCTCTACGCCGTCGTGCTCCCCGCGACGCGCTTTCTCGTATACCCGTCCACCCTCGCCTACTATGCGGGGAACGACCTTCTGTTTTCGGCGGCGGCGTGCATCGCGCTCGAGGGCGGGATGCTCGCGCTCGTGTTTGCGATGTCCAAACGCACGGACAAGACGCTGTTCGGACTTCTGGAACAGGGCGTCGGGCGGCCGTTCGCGCGCGCCGTCTATCTGCTCTTCTGTCTGTATTTCGCATGGGCATCCTTCTTTCCCCTGCTCGAACAGAAGATCTTTGTCCTGCACGCCTTTTACGAGAACGTGCCCTCCCTTTTCTCCTTCATCCCCTTTTTCGCGGTGAGCCTGTACGCCTGCACGAAGGGATTTTGCGCCGTCGGGCGGGCGGCGGACCTGTCTCTGCCCGTCTTCGCGCTCTGCTTTTCCGCCCTTCTCCTGCTCTCCCTGCCCGAAGCGGACTTCTCGGCGCTGCTGCCGCTGGGCGGCGCGGGCGCGGAGGGCATCGCCAAGGGCGGACTGTTCGGCATCGAAAAATACGCGAACTGCCTGTACCCGCTCTTTTTCCTCGGGCATTTCGAGCGTAAAAAGGGGGACGCGGCAAAGCTCGCGGCGGGATACGCCGTCGGCGCGGCGGCGACCCTGCTCTTTCTCGGGTGCTTTTACGGGATCTATGCGCAGACGTCGCTCAGCCAGCAATACGCGCTCTCGCAGACGGCAAAATACACGACCGCGTTCACTTCGCTGGGCAGGATCGACCTGCTCTTCGTGTATGCGCTCTCGCTCGTGCTCTCCTTTGCGGCGTGCCTGCCCATGCAGCTGAGCGTGCACTGCGCAAAATCGGCGATCGGGTGCAAGCCGCTCGTGCCCGCGCTCCTGCTCAACGGAGCGCTGCTCGCGGCGAGCTTCTTTTTCAGCGGCGCTTACCGCGAGTTGCAGCAGATCGTGATCGAACGGCTGTGGTTCCTGCCCCTGCTGTTTGCCTACCTTCTGCCCGCGCTCGCCGCCCTCTTCGCGTTCGCGAAAGGGAGGAAGAAAGATGCGTAGAGTGTTCAGCAAGGCAGTTGCCTTCTTCGCGGCGTTTCTGCTGCTGTTGTTTTTCACCAACGACTTCGGGCTCATCGACATCCACAGCACCTCCATCGTAACCGCGATCGGGATCGACGCGGCGGAAGAGGGCGGGCTGGACGTCACCGCGCAGATCGCAGTTCCCGATTCGAGCGGAACGGGCGGCGCGAGCAACGTGACCGTCGAGGGCGCGGCGACGATGGGCGAGGCGATCGCCGAGCTCAACAGGCGGACGGGGTGGTACCCGACCCTCGTGCATTGCAGGCTCATCCTGCTCGGAGAGCAGACGGCGGAAAAGGACGTGTTCACCGTGCTCGATTATTTCCTGCGAAGTGAATTTGTGGAGGATTCCTGCCTCGTCGCGGTGTGCAGCGGCACGGCAAAGGAGTTGTTTTCCGCAAAGACTCCCGCGGGGGATCTCACCTCTTCCGCGGTGACAAAGGTGCTCTCGGACGAGGCGCAGAAGACGGGCAGGATCACCGCGATCAACCTGAGAGACTTCACCAAGGGGTATTTTTCGGAGGGAAGAAGCGGATTTTTGCCCTTTCTCGCCGCAAAACAGGAAGCGAGCGGGGACAGCGGCGCGCCGCAGAGCGGCGGGGTCGCCGCCGCCGCGCAGGAAGGCGGACAGGCGCAGGGACAAAAAAACGGGGAGGAGATCATCGACGCCGCAAGAACGATGCTGTTCGCGGGCGGAAAGCGCGCCGCCGTGCTCGACGACGAAGAGACGCTCGCGTTCAACCTCGCCTGCTCCCCCACCGACCTCGCGGAGGGAAAGGTGACCGTCCTTGAAGAGGGAGAGGAAGTGACCTATTCGCTCAAGATGAAGATCAAAAAGCGGAGCGTGAAGGCGGACGCGCCGGGCGGCGTGCCCCGCCTGACCTTCCGCATCCGCGTTGCGGCACAGGTCACCGACGCGAACAAGAGCGCGAGCCTCGTGGAGATCGCCGAGACTTCGATCGTGCCCGAACATGTACTGCGCGCCGCCGAAGAAAAGTTCAAAACGCTTCTTTCTTCCGTATTGGAAAAGGCGTCGGCGGCGGGATGCGACCTGTTCGACGCGGCGCAAAAGCTGCACCGCTTTCACCCGCGCGCATATAATGAAGTGAAGGACCTGTTGCCGCAGGGACTTCGCCCCGCCTTTGACATCCGCTTCGACACCCTGCGATAAGCCGTGAGTTTTTCACAAAAAATTTTAATTTTTTTCACATTTCCCCCTTGACAAAACGGAAAAGCATGGTATAATAAAAGTGACCTAAGGGAAAAATCCCATCTTTCCCTCGGTACGACTCAAGCTCGGACGGCACGCAGAATTGCCCTCTCCCAACACACTTGATTGCGTCGGTTTCTTCCTAAGGAAATGTGCACAAAGAACATCGGCGCGAGGGGTAAAAAGGAAAGGAGAAAGGTAAAGAATTTTGCGAGGGCAATCGAGCGGGAACATTCGGTCTCTTCGCATCACACTACGGCGATCGGAAAAGAGTGCTGCAAAACACGAAGAGAGGGGTGCTCCGCGCAAGACGGGCAAGGGAGGTACTGTATGTACAAATCCGACCTGAGGAAACTTGCTTAAACGGAGGGCGGTCCAATGTACGATTTTAGGACGGGAACGGAAAATTAAGACGAAGTTTCACGCATGGCAGATGGCTGCCGAGCTGCAGAAGACAGCATCTGTGCAATTATGGTTTTGAGGAAACGGGTCTGAGTGAGTTCCTTACAACTGAATAAAATGCGAAAATTCGCCCGCGGCGCGCTCTCGCTCCGCGGGCTGTAGTTTTATATGGGGATCTCCCCTTTCGTCCCTTTGCAAATCTCCCCTTTCGCCCCTGCACAAATCTCCCCTTTCGCCCCTGCGCAAATCTCCCCTTTCGCCCCTGCGCGGACTCCCCTTTCGCCCCTGCGCAGATCTCCCCTTTTACCCTTGCGTAAATCTCCCCTTTCACCCCTGCGCAAATCTCCCCTTTCACCCCTGCGCAAATCTCCCCTTTCGCCCCTGCGCAAATCTCCCCTCTCACCCCTGCGCGGACTCTTCTTTCGCCCCTGCATAAATCTCCCCTCTCACCCTTGTGCGGACGGCAATTTGGCGTGAGCCTATAAAAATTGCGCTTCCCCTGCGTCCTCTTGTGCGGACGCGGCGGTTTTTTTGCGGTTTTTGCCGCGATTTCTTTTTTCCGAATTGCGACGCGGGCAAAAAAATGTTTTTTTGCAACACAACGCGCGGCGCGGCGTGTTTTTCGCCTAATTGCGCGAAAGACATGACCTTTTACGCTTCGCATGCCGTGTTTTTTCGCGGCGCCGATTTGACGCAACGCTTTAAAATTCCTTCGTCATCGCGCGGTTCGACCGCTTTTTTCACGGCTTTTGCCGTGTTTTGTTGCGGCGCGGCGATTTGGTGCATCTCTAAAAAATTCTGCGATCTTGCATTTTTCACAGCCCGCACAAAAGAAAAAAGTGCCGTGCGAAAGAGTAAAAGACGAGCCCTGCAAGAGACAGAAGGGCGATCCGCGCAGCGGGAAAAGCGACAAACCGCAAAAAAGAGGAAAAACAAGCCGCGCGAAAGAAAAAAAGTTCGAAAAAACGCGAAAAAAGGCCGCCCTTGCGGGCGGCCGAAAAATATCTCTTATTCAGTCCTTCTTTACGGCACCGATGCCTGCGCGGAAGGCGCGTTCGTTGATCTCCAAAACCTGCGGCTTTCCGACAAACTTCTCGTTGAGACAGTTGACGATGCTGCGCTCTTTGACCACGCCCGTCAGCGCGCAGAGCGCGCCCGTCATGACCATGTTCGCGGAGCGGATATTGCCCGCCTCCATCGCGAGGTCGTTGGCAAGGATGTCATAAACATGAACGTCCTCTCTGCCCGCATAACAGTCGCTGATGCTCCCGTTGACGAGGATGATGCCGCCGCTCTTCACGCGGGGCGCGAATTTATGAAAGCTGGGACCGTTGAGCGCGATGAGCACGTCGGGGTTGTTGCAGAGGGGCGACGCGATCTCCTCCTCGGCGATGATGACCGAACAGTTCGCGGTGCCGCCGCGCATTTCGGGGCCGTACGCGGGGAGATAGGAGACCTCCTTGCCCTCGTGCAGTCCGCTCTCGGCGAGGAATTTCCCCGCGCTGAGCACGCCCTGGCCGCCCTGGCCCGCCAATAAAATACGGATCATGTTCTCTTTCCTCCTCGCTCAGTTCTCCCCTGCCGACTTGTCGCGGAACACGCCGAGAGGGAAAGTCTTCGTGCACTCTTCGCCCATGAAGCGGAGCGCGTCTACGGGCGCCATGTGCCAGTTGGTCGGGCAGGAGACGAGCACCTCGACAAAGGTATACCCGCGCCCCTCCGACTGGAAGCGGAGCGCCTTTTTGATCGCCTTTTTCGCCGCGAGGACATGTTTGACGTCGTGCGTGGAGACGCGCTCGATGTAATAAGGCGCGTCCAGCGTGGACAGCAGCTCGCAGATGCGGATGGGATAGCCGTTGACTGCGGGATCGCGGCCGTTCTGACAGGTGGTCGCCTTCTGGCCGATGAGCGTGGTGGGCGCCATCTGGCCGCCCGTCATGCCGTAGATGCTGTTGTTGATGAAGATGATGGTGATGTGCTCGCCGCGCGCCGCCGCGTGCACCGTTTCCGCCATGCCGATGGAAGCGAGGTCGCCGTCGCCCTGGTAGACGAACACCGTGCGGTCGGGCAGACAGCGCTTGATGCCCGTCGCGACCGCGGGCGCGCGGCCGTGCGCCGCCTCCTGCATGTCGCAGTTGAAATAATCGTACGCGAACACCGCGCAGCCGACGGGCGCGATGCCGATGCATTTTTCCTGAAGTCCGAGCTCTTCGATGCTCTCCGCGACCAGCCTGTGCACGATGCCGTGCGTGCAGCCGGGGCAATAGTGCATGTGGGCGTCCGTCAGCATCTGCGTCTTCTTAAACACTTTCATTTGCGAGAACCCTCCGCTTTGACCTCTTCGAGCGCGCGGACCGCCGCCTCGACGATCTCGTCCTCGTCGGGCACGTTTCCGCCCGTCCTGCCGTAGAAACGCACGGGCACCCTGCCGTTGACCGCGAGGCGCACGTCCTCCACCATCTGTCCGAGCGAGAGCTCGACGCTGAGAAAGACCTTTGCGGTCTCACAGCAGGCGGTGTAAGCGTCGTCGGGGAAGGGATACAGGGTGATCGGGCGGATGCAGCCGGCGCGGATGCCGCGCTCGCGCAGTTTGTTGACCGCGCTCTTGCAGATGCGCGCGACGGTGCCGTATGCAGTGAGGACGATCTCCGCGTCCTCCGTGCGGTAAGAGGCCGCGCGGCGCTCGTTGCGGTAGATCTCGTCATAGACGCGCTGCAATTCGTTGACGTGCGGTTCGAGCACTTCGGGCTTGATGAGCAGGGAGTTGAGCACACGCCTGTCCTTGCCGTAGTGACCGCTGGTCGCCCAATCCTTTTCGGGGATCTCGCGCAGATCGCGCATGGGCGGGAGTTCGACGGGCTCCATGAGCTGGCCGATCATGCCGTCCGCGAGGATCATCGCGGGGACGCGGTATTTGTCCGCGAGGTCGAACGCGCGGTAGGTGAAGTCGCACGCCTCCTGCACCGAGGAGGGCGCGAGGACGATCAGGTGATAGTCGCCGTGGCCGCCGCCCTTGGTCGCCTGGAAGTAATCCCCCTGCGCGGGCAGGATGCCGCCCAAGCCGGGACCTGCGCGCATGATGTTGACGATGACGCAGGGAATGCGCGCGCACGCGATGTAGGAAATGCCCTCCTGTTTGAGGCTGACGCCGGGGCTGGAAGAGCTCGTCATCGCGCGGATGCCCGCGCCTGCCGCGCCGTAGACCATGTTGATCGCGGCGACTTCGGACTCCGCCTGCACGAAGGTGCCGCCGATGAGCGGCAGTTTGACGGACATGTATTCGGGGACCTCGTTCTGCGGGGTGATGGGATAGCCGAAAAACGCGCGGCAGCCGTTGCGCATCGCGCCCTCGCAGATCGCCTCCGTTCCGTGTAAAAGTATCTTTGCCATAGATATAACTCCTTCCGCCGCGCGGGGCGCGGCAGATCATTTCTCAGATCCTGAAAATTATTTGTCCACCTCGATCGCACAATCGGGGCACATGATCGCGCAGAAGCTGCAGCCGATGCAGTTCTGCGGGTTGACCGCCTCCGCGACGAAATATCCGTTCGCGTTCATGCGGTGCTCGCTCAGCGAGATCACCTTTTTGGGGCATGCGTCGGCGCAGAGCCCGCACCCTTTGCACACCTTTTCGTCAATCGTGATCGATGCCATTCTCGTTCCTCCTTCTCGTAATAAAAGAGATATTGCTGTACGATCCCGCCCTCGGCGCCGAACCGTCCGCGGAAATATGCCGCGATCTTTTCCCTGTCTCTGAGCGTTCCGCCCATCCGTTCGCGGTAGACGCGCTCCACCCATGTGTCGACGGGAAAAGCCTCCGTCCGCGCATACCCGAAAAGCAGGATGCAGTCCGCGACTTTCGGGCCGATGCCGGGCAGGGACAAAAGCTGTCCGCGAAGTTCTTTGGTGGAAAGCGAAGGGTCGGGCATGCGCTCGCACAGCCGCGCGCAAGTCTGCGCGAGATAGGCGGCGCGGTAGCCGAAGCCCAACTCCCGATAGAACGCCTCCCCTGCCGAAGCGAGCTTTTCCGTCGCGGGGAATGTGAAGTACTCCTCACCGCAAAAGCTGCGGCGCTCGCCGAGCGCCTCGCACAGGCGGAAGAGAAGAGAGCGAATGCGCGGGATGTTGTTGTTCTGCGAGAGCAGAAAGGAGACGATGGTCTCGGCGGGGTCCTGCCGCAGGATGCGGATGCCCTTGCCGCACTGCGCCGCACGGCAGACGAAGAGGTCTGAGCCCGCCTGCGCCGCCGCACAGATTGCGGCATAGTCCCGCTTTAAGTCGAAATACTCCTCAAAAAACGCGGCGTCCTCGCAGAGTATGTGCACGAGCCCCTCCCGCTCGCCGATGCGGCACGCCCGCTCTCCCGCAAAGAGGAGAAAGTCCTCCCCGAGCTCGCGAAAGCGGAACACCTGCCCGCAGGTCAGCGTGGCGCGCGGAGAAAAATACTCGGAGGGAAAGACAATTTCCTGCACTGCACTCTCCCTTTTTGCGCGGATACGCGCCCGCGCACACAAAAAATGCGTT
>ERZ1643249.1187-NODE-1187-length-26577-cov-38.310799_pt1 | contig 26577 bp, 16 predicted proteins | sample MGYA00579263_ERZ1643249 | MGnify/ENA primary metagenome ERZ1643249 (study PRJEB29033, sample SAMEA4952264) | chicken gut metagenome | biome: Broiler Chicken; feature: Gastrointestinal Tract; material: Caecum | place: Ireland | collected 2018 | study: Broiler...
TGGTGCTTTGGGAGACTACATTCATTTTAAAACTACAGTTTGCGGAAACTCAAGTTCAAAACAAATATAGCGTCCCCTCAAGGACGCTGTATTTCCCTCATATATCTCATGCATTCTGATACTTTTCCGGATCTTTGAATAGTTTCTCCCACTCTTCTCCCACTTTTTCAACCGAAAAGTCCTTCGCCCTCACCGATGCATTCTCTGACATTTCTTTGCGCAGTTTCTCATTCTTCATCAGCTGTTCCACTGCATCCGCAAACTGTTCCAGGTTAAAATTGTCCACCAGGTATCCGGTCTTTCCATCCCGGATGATTTCCAAAGGTCCATCCGTCTTAAATGAGACCACCGGAAGGCCGCATTCCATCGCTTCTGTCACCACCATGCCAAAACCTTCCCAACGGGAGGTACACAGAAAAACTGAAGCCTTAGTATAGTAATCTATCACATTTTTCTTCTCTCCGAGCAGTTCCACATAACTCTCCAGGCAATATTCTGCGATCATTTTCCTGACCTCTTCCATGCCGCTTCCTGCTCCCACTATCTCCAGCTTCCAGTCTGTATGCCCACGCTGATGAAATAATATATCTGCTATACGGATCAGAAAATCGAGTCCTTTTTGCTGCGTCTCCAGCCGACTGACAAACAGCAACTTCTTCTCACCGGCATCCGCCTTCTTTTCACTTGAAAAACTCAGCGGATTATATATATATTTCGCTTCTAAACTCATCCATCGTTTATATGCCTCTTTATCCTGCCTCGTCAACGTCACCAGCGCATCCAATCTCTTCAGTACTTTTCCTGCAAGTTTCTGCTGGATATATGCACCTTTCCCTGGAGTCTGGAAATAAACAAAAAAAGAATTGTGATGCCAGCCGATTGTCTTCACATCTCTCATTTTTCCCGCCATAATTCCTAAAAGAACAGAACAAAAAGCTGTAGATGCAACCAGACAGTCATACCTCTCTTCCCTCCATTTTTCTTGAAGTTCCCGGACAATTTTCGCCGGATAATAAGCATGTTGTGCCGCCCATGCCGGCAGCACGAACTGACACCTTCTCGCCGCCGCCCGTACGGCTCCCCACGGGACCTGATTCTTTACTCTTTGAAAAGCATCTTCATAGATCACCTGAACACGTCGGTCCAATTCATAATAAGGCGGCATACTGCCATCTTCCAGCGCAATGATTACGATCTGGTGTTTGCCTGCAAACTCATTGGCCAATAAAGTCTGTACCCGCTGAAGTCCTCCGCATACAGATAAGGAAGGGGTAATAAAACCTATCTTCAACTTTTCTTTCCCTTTCTACTTGCTTTCTGTAGAAGCCTGTCCAGTGCCCATTTCATCAAGTCTCTCCCGTTGATCACGCCATACCCATACTCCAGGAAATGGAGTCTTTCTTTTCTATCCGGCTTACAATCCGGTATTTTTTCGCTTGTGTCATAAAGCGTGATATCTTCTCCGCTGATATCATTCATCACATTCAGCTCCATCGGCTTCATGCACATGGAGAACCGGCGAAGCGGACGGTACGGCCTTTTGCAGCAAGTCAGCAAATATCTTCTGTAGGAAGCTTCCTGCTTCCTTCCCCAGAAGTCACAAGTCAGTTCCTCTTCCGGGATATCCAGATACTTTCCCAGCCCGACCGGCTCTCCATAGATATCATATTTGACTCCTTCTGTGAAATCAGGCATCCGGTATTCTTTTGTTCCATAAAACAAGACGGACTGGAAAGCGGAGGAAGCATGGTTAAAATGCTCCCCGGCGTCTCCAAAATTAGTCGTCAGGGAATCATAACTGAATACATAATACTTCTCTTTCTCTGCCACATAAGTCTGGTAATACTTCGCCCAGGAAGTCTCCGGATAATGCAGAATCGTCTGCGGCACCTTGACACTTGCAGGCAGAACCTGGTTTTGTTCATACCAGGCTTTAAAATCTTTCCACATTCTCCGGTTCCATACCTGCCCCCAGGAAGATGCAAACTGTTGAAAATACACATCATATCCCGTATGGAGAGGGTAGAACGGATACGGGCTTTCCAGAAGCTCTTTCCTGGTATTCAGGGATATACCGGCGATCTGCGGACAGTCCCCGTATTTTTCAAGAGCCTGCATGGCATAATTGTAATAATCCGGGGAAACATACAGATCATCTTCCAGAATCATCACCGCGCCGTATTCTTCTGTAAGATCCCCGCAGGAGATGATGTGTCTCCGAAGGCCAAGACGTTCCGGATGATAGATTACTTTCTTTTCCCCATATTTCCATTCAAACATCTTTGCGATATCAACAACTTCTTCGTTACCGCTGTGATCTATGCTGATATGAAGAGGGACGTCTGTGTAGTTATAATCTGCCTTTGCAAGCGACTCCAGAATCCTTTTCAATGAATCCGGTCGGTTATATCCTACTACAATCACTGCGATCATGCCTTTTTTCTTTTCCATATTATACTCCGTTTCCCGTTCTTCCCATCTCTGGTGTTTTCTTATCTACACATTCCGGTATCATTGCCAGTGCGAAAACGCTTACTGAAAGCGCCCGGAATGTATACCAATAATGGACATATGAATGGTTTGCCGCTGCCAAATACCACACCAGCGGTATGCACGCTGTCAAGATCAGTATCCACACATCAGCAGCAGAAATTCTTTTATGATATTTCCAGATGCAGATTCCAATCCACAGCAACAGCAAAAGAGCTATTATAATTCCTGCCTCATTAAAATAAATATAACCATTTCTCAGGACAGCCAGAATACGTCCTATTCCTCCTCCAATCGAGGAACTGGACGCACGCTCAGAGACAGTCCCCAATGCATTTCCCCACAGATTTTCTCCCGTTATAGCAGAGCCAACTGTCCATTTTCCCATCCACATCAAAATATAACCCGCGCTCCAGGAAAGGCCGCTTTCTATCAAAAACTTCATTCTGTCTTTCAGATTACGTTCTCTGTTCAGCACCAGGCACGCGACCATGGGAATTCCAAAGGTAAATAACGGATATGTTAAGAAATCAAAGTAACTGGTACACATTCCTACAATTTGGTAAAAATAAATATACTTGCTTTCTCTTTCCCACTTTTCATGGTTCTTTAAGACCAAAAGCAATGCAATATTCCCAATGTAAAACACCGTAGAAAATTGCAGAGAGAATGGGAATACTGCCGGAAACATCGCCAGCAGCGCCAACACATACGCCACCATTCCCCTCTTCATCCCGCGTTTCAAAAATTCACGCAGAACCAGTAATATCAGGACAACTTCAACGCACCCGTTTACAATTCTGATCTGTCCATAATCCAGAAACAAAAGCAATGGTTTCAGCAACAGTAAATACCCATGCCAATAGCGGGAATACTCTGTCTCCTGATCATTTTCGTCTCCCTGCAGATAGTGTTCCAATGACTCCATAGGAGCATCTTCTATCCCCGCCGCTCTCGGCACGCGCACAGCCTCTTGCCAGAAAGACATATCGCTCTCATATACGGCACTTCCTAACATGATTGCATCCGTATAATTGTCCAGCGAGCTTCCCTTATAGTCTTCAATCAGAAAAGGATTCTCTCCTTCTGCCATAAAACCGTACAAAGACTCTCTCATGTCTTCCTGCATATGCTGTACCGGCAGCAAATATACCAAAAAAAGTCCAAGCGTCCCTGCTGCTATCCCTGCTGCCAATATTCCTGCCATTTTAAGTAGTCGCATCTGTCACCTCATCGTTCTTACAGAACATTGCCAAAATCAACGCAAAAGTAATTACCGTATTGAAAGAGAAGAAGCGGAAATCAGGACCGCAGAGCAGAAGAGCAGTGCCAAAATCATAGCAAAGAACCGGGATCCATAACAGGCTCTGTCCCAGTCCGTTTTTCAACCGGCTTATGCCTATAACAGCCAGCAATAGGACATAAAATCCTATATACCAGCACCAGGTACACAAAAAAGTACCATTTACGGACAAATTCCTTATACCATCAAGAATCTTCTGTAACGGCAGGATTCCTGTAGTCGCATATCCATAAGAATTTCCTTCGTCTACAGAGATTTCATACGCCCAGGTCACATGATTTCCCAACGGTTTCCATACTACTTCTGTAAGTTTTACAACTGCTCTATACGCATAATAAGGAGCGTTCTCCACTGCATGCAGAGTGTAGCGAAGAATATTTCCTGCCCCTTCTTCTTCCATCACATCATTGGAGATATCTTCTCCCATCCATTTTGCGCTGTTCCAGCTTCCTTCTCTATAATTCTCCTCCCAAAGCTCCTGTTCCCCAATCCGGTATAGAAAATCCCGGGCATCCGGATCCAGCTTTTCCGGTTCATTCGTCAGTACATTTGCCAATATCGTCATAGGCAGTCCTAACATTTCGGCGCTGACCTGGGAATGCGGCTGTACATTCAAAATTCTATAAACAGGGCCTTTCACGATACCAATAAACACAAAAGTCAGAACTCCTGCTATTATTCCGTAGTATTTCAGTTCCTTCCAATATAAAACCGCCGCCAATAATACAAGAGGGCCTGCCAGAAGGACTGCATTATGCCGCATCAGTGCCGCAAGCGCTCCAAAGCCTGAAAAAAGTATCAGATTTATCCAATTTTTCAGCCAACGTCCTTTAGAGAATACGATCTGTACCACCTGCCCCGCCAATACAATTGCAAAGATCGTCAACGCCGTGTCCTTCCAGCAGAAGGACAAAACAATCGACGACGATGGTACTGCTATCCCCAGAATACAAACAAGCAAGCACCAGATTTTACGGATTCCCCAGCTTTCAAGGGCTGTTCCCAGGTACGCCACAGCCAGCCCGATCCAAATCATCTGGACAAAATTTACAAAAGCAAGACTTTTACAAATCAAAGACGGGAGCCACAGGAAGAGAATCGTATGAATTGCCGGATGCCAATCCACCAGAAACCCCTTATCCACCTGATACCACTGGTTAAACGTGTCTACAATCAGGCCTCCCGGATAATAGGCCGCATAGTATAAACATAAAATCGCAAAGGCGATCCCGAACAACACCAGCCCGAACTTCCAATTTTTTTTCCGGGATGTATTGAGGATGCATATATGCTTTCCGGAAATCCATCCGCAAATCTTATGCACAGCAAACCCGATTACCAGCAGTCTCAATGGACTCGTCCAGGTCAAGGGAACCGTCTGCGTATAGAAATAGCTGACAAAATATAGATATATGGTTAACAGGACTTCACCTGCTATATACAATTTCATACGCATTTTCTCCCTCTCCTCCCATGCAAAAACTTTTTATAGTAATCATTTACTTTACAATACAGCCAAACATTTACCAAACACAAACCAACACGCACCCGATTAAAAGATGTTGCCGCTTTTCCCTTTAGAAATCCTTTATCCAGCAGTGAACGATACTCTTTTCTATACATCCGCGCATCATATACCATATTTAAATAACTGTTTAATATCGCATCTTTCATCCAACGGCATAATTCCGCATCCTGCTGGTCTGCCAACCGGTCTAATTCCCTTAAAGTATTGAATAGGTCTTTAATATTCTTTTCTCTGTTTTTTTTCGTACTTATCGAATTATCCCGGACAATATAATGATATAACCGGTCCGGTATCTCCGCTACGGTTTTTGCCAACAATATTGCTCTCGGTGTAAATTCCACATCCTCATGCAGAATCCCCTCCCGAAAACGCAGTTTATTTTTATCCAGGAACTCCTTTTTATATAAATAAAGACATGCTTCGACACTCAATGACCTTGTCTTATAGTGTTCCAGCAGATACTTTTCCCCGGATATACATTGACCGCTGCAGGATGTCAAGCCGCGCATAATTTTAGAATTCTGCCCATTATCCTCCACTCCGTCAAAGATCAGCGTATCCGGATAATCAAACTTTTTCAATGCCTGTTCCAGGATTTTTACTGTGTTTTTCCCCACATAGTCGTCTGAATCTACGAAAAAAACATACCGCCCTGATGCATGATCTATTCCCGCATTTCTGGCCGATGACAATCCTCCGTTTTTTTTATGGATTACCTGTATATTAGAATATTGCCTTGCATATTCATCACAGATTTCCCCGCTCCGGTCCAGGCTTCCATCATCAACCAGCAAAACCTCCCAGGCATTCTCCGGCTGTTCCTGTTTTGTCAGTGATTCCAGACATCTTTCCAAGTATTGTTCTACATTAAACACCGGGACTACGACAGTTATTAAATATTCTTTCATTGCTCTCCCTTATTGCTGCTCCAGACGCAAAATCAAACCTTTCTCCTCAGAAACGGTGACAGTGCTTTCATAATCTTGGTCATCATAACTATAAGAAATTACATACTGAGTTTCTCCATCCGTGTTCTGCAGCCATCTTATATCATAAAAGTCAACGTATTGCATATTAGGCAGCCTTGCAAGCTCCGGCAAATATTCCGGTGAATCCGAATAGTGACGTCCTGCCCACGCAAAATCTGCGTCATTTAAAAACATCTGATAAAAAAATGTCTGCAGCTGTGTAGCGGCATCTTTCTGTCGCTGTAAAAGTTCCAGACTAAACCCAGGTGTATCACCATTTCCACCATAGCTATAACAAGCGAGAGCGGATAAAACATCGCCTCTTTGAAGATACATACAGAAATTCTTAAGCAACTGGTTTATATCTCCTGTGGGGTTTTCATTTATCAAATAATAATTCATTGGCATTTTCAGTTCTCTATAGTCCGTTAATTCCAATGGCTCTCCCTCAAGAGCTCTCCTGCCGGTATAAATACCCGGTTCTTCCGCATCCAATTCCAAATCCGCAAACTGCAGCAGTTTCCACCCTCCCCGATATTTCACCATAGACAAATGGAGTTCCATCGGTGTTTCATCTACTTTTAAATATACTGTATATTCAGCAACCTCTCTCGCTCCTAATATATCGCAAATCTGCCGCAAACGTTGATAATATTTTCCGTCCGGATTCTCCGGTTCATTATTAACGATTTCATATACTTCCATCAGATGTGGTCCAGAAAGGGTTTCTATACATTTTTGAATATTTTCTCCAAAATCTGATGCCAGTCTTATTTCAGAAATTATCGAATATCCGTCTCCATCATCTTCGCATGCCGGAATCATATCAATTCCCTTATATACTTCTGTATATTCCAGATATAATGGCATATTAAAGTAATTGGCTATATCATAAATTGCACAAATTCGTAAAGCATTTTCCACATCACATGCTTCAATCTGGGCAAGTAAATACCGGATCGCTTCCGGTGCTTCATCAAACCCATCAATAACTGCCTCTGATTCTTCTTCCACAACAACCGGTTCTTCTACCGGCTGAACCCAATATACTTTCTGGTAAATCAAAATCATGGACAGCAAAACAATAAGACATACTATCCCTCCTGCAATCTCAGTTTTTCTCATTATCTGTCCTCTCTTTCTTGTCGGAAAATTCTGCAAAAACGCCAAATATCAAAGGACAATATCCTACTCGGAGCGTATGGGGTTCAAATAATCCATGGAATGCAACAAATGCAACGATCCAAAGAAGCACCCATTTTTTCCTTTTTTCAGCCCTGATTCCCACGTACCAAAATAAAACCATTAATATCAACAGCAAAATAATGCCATACTGAATACTGAATTGAAGAAGAGCGCTGTCAATATAAAAATATTTCGGATTATTTACCAAATATCCGCCATTTCCCGATAGCCGTATCCATTGTCCCCACAATTCGAACCCATAAATATCCATAGCTTTTTTGCTCAGCGACAGACGTCCACTTAATATACTGTTCATTTTCTGAAATAAAACGCTGTCGCTTGTATATGCCATCGTCAGCCCGGTAATCAGAATCGTCGCAATCGGAATAGACAGACTAAGCGCTCCGGATAAATATGAATTCATACGGTAGTTCGTCTGCTGTCCTCTTTCTTTATGATATTGCAATATCTGGTACACCATAACAAGGCTCACTCCTGCCAGAGCCACTGCGCTAAGCCTTGCCTCACAGAATATCCAAACAAAGATACCCGCTGCGGCTGGAAGAACCGCCTCCTTATACGTCAGTTTTTTATCTCTCAGATACCAATACCAAAGAAAAAGAAAGAAAATATGCGCTGCAAAACGAGTAGGATAGCTAAAACCAAATGCCATTCTAAAACTGCGCCCTGACTGTGTATATACTAAATTTTCTATAATACCCGACAAAGACAGCAAAAAAACGCCTGCTACTATCACCAATGCTATAGTAAAATACGTTTTCACTACTTTACGAAAAGAAATCCCTTTTGCCCCCAGCATCAGCAGAATCATAACCAGCACTTCATCGTAACGGTTCTGTGTTACTGCGTACTGCGTCACATAAAGAATAATTCCTGCTGCTATTATCTGTTTCCAGTCATATTTTTCACTGCAAACAAATCTCATGACTGCAATAATAAACAGTATTGCATATGGTTCCAAAAGAATATTCTTTATCAGAAACTCTGCAGCCGGAATTCCCGCTCCCAAATCTGACCACACTACATCTATACACACAAACCTAAGAACATAATAGGCAGTCAAAATTGACAGCATTATAAGATATAAATATTCTGACAGCCATAATCCCTTTTGTTTTATTCTTGAAAAAGATTCTCGATCCATAATTACTTTTATTCCTCCCAGTTTATCCCCACTTTTTCTTAAACCTTATAAAGTCGATAACTATTTTTTTCATAACCATTTTATAATCAATTACCTTCTCTTTTTTACATTCTGACCATAATGTTTTCCAAACAGGATGATGGAGTATCATATTCATCTGAATCTGGGACTCCAAAACGGATTCAATTTTCGCTCCCGACTTGTACACATTTAACGTCAAATAGAGCCTGTTCCAGAAAAGCCGAAGATACTGACCTTTATTCCTGCCGCTCATTATTTTTTTGTATTCTAAAAAATTTCTCAATTTTTCGAACATACACATCTGCAGTTCGAATAAATCTTTCCGAAAACTGTTGCTGAGACTCCCATTTAATCCGTCTCTGTAAAAATATAGAGGTTCTTTTATTATACAATATTTTTCAGGAGCATACTTTAAATATTCCAAATTAAAGAAAAGATCTTCTCCCAGACTCATTTCTTCCGGAAATTTTATCCCGTGCTTTTTCACCAATTTTGACGAATAAAGTTTATTCCATGGCACATTGATATAATTATCATTAAATAAATCCATGAATTCAGATACCGAATATTCCTTCACACCATTGGGGAGACTTTCATATTTCTGTCCCATTTGTAAGACCGAAATACACTCGAAACAACACATAAGAACTTTTTCGTCCGAAAAAAATGCTGCATATTTTTCCAGCATTTGAGGATGAATATAATCATCAGAGTCTATGAAGACCAGATATTCTCCCTGTGAGATAGCTATCCCCACATTCCTGGCTGAGGATACTCCCCCATTTTCTTTATGAATCACTCTTATATAATTATATTGAGACGCATAATTATCACAAATGTCACCGCTGCCATCTTCTGATCCATCATCAACCAGAATGATTTCCTCCGGTGAATATGTCTGCTGAAGTAAAGACTGAATACACTCATCTAAATATGCCGCTGAATTATATACAGGGATAATTACACTAACTGATAAAATTTTATTAGTCATCTATCTGTCATCTTTCTCATATAAAACTTATTTAATAATATAGTTTCCCTTTCGCTTTGTCAACAAGCATGCAAAAAGCCATGGCACACATATTAGTCTGTGTACCACGGCTTTTCATACTATTGATAATTCTTATAGCTCACATTCCGATCCACGTTTCCGGAAATACCATTTACACTTCCGCTGCTGGTATACTGCCACATGGTCAGATTCCCCGGCCCGTTATACCCCGGTCCCTGATCCAGGCTTCTCCATCTGGCCAGCCAGATGTCTACACCCTCCAGAGCTTCCGGCTCAATATAATTCTCCAGCCAGTTCTTATTCGCGTACAGCGCGAACTTGTACCCGGCACGTTCCACGATCTTTTTATACTCCCGTATAATCTCTGTGCGTTTCTCTCTGGTTGTACTGTTCAGCACCATAGAATCTTCCAGATCAAGCACAATCGGATATTCCAGATATCTTCCTCCCAGCGCGTCCACGATCTCTGTCGCTTCCTGACGGGCGCCGGATTTCGTGTAAGCATAAGTATACCGATAGACGCCCACCTTAATTCCCTCTGCCCTTGCATGCTGGTAATTATACTCGAAGTATGCGTCCTTATCCAGATTCGATGTCCGCTTGCCGGTCAGGATACGGATCATGGCAAAATCAATACCGCTGTCCGCCACTTCATCCCAGTCTATCCTGCCCTGATAACTGGACACGTCAACCCCATAATACATGTCCTTTTCTACCGGAGGTTTTGGCGACTGGGTAACCTGCTTCGGTGGTTTCGTCGCCTCTCCTACCGGCCCCAGGGTATTGGTCTGATAGATCCCGGCAATGGCATATACCTTATAGTAATAGGTGGTTCCCGCCTCAAGGCCTTTATCCGTATAAGAGGTCTTCTTGGCCCTGCTGATCTCCACGTAGCCGCCGTCCGCGCTGTCTGATCTCATCAGGACATATGCCTCCGCGCCGCTGACACTTTTCCAGGAGATTTTCAGCTGGTTGCTTCCGGTCTTCACTTTCAGGTTCTTCAGTTCTCCCAGCACTGGCCTTCCTGAAGTTGTATTGGAAAACTCCCCATAGAAATAGTCTCTGGTCGGCCGCACTTTGTAATAATAAGTAACCCCTGTCGTCAGTTTTTTGTGCGTATAACTGGTTCCTCCCTGCGATTTCAGCAGCGTATATTCTCCGTCCGGTGAAGTAGAATAGTAAATCTCATACTTCTTGGTAGAGGGCACTTTACTCCATTTAATCGTCACACTGTTATACTTTGTCTTGGATACATATACCGTCGGAGTACCCGTAAGCACAGTGTAGCCAGATACTGCCTCGCAATAATCGCTGTAATACTTTATTTTTCCTATCTTTTCATAGGTACGAATCTTAAAATAATATGTCTGTCCACATTTAGCCTTGGAAAATTTATATGTGGTACTTTTTGTGGTTTTTGCCTTTTTATAACCGCTGTCCGGAGATGTAGAATAATATACTTCATAGGTCTTCGCGTCCCCTGACGCATTCCAGCTCAGCTGCAGGGTATTGTATTTCGTCATCTGGACATACAGCCCCGTCACCTGACTCAGCTTGACCGTTCCGCTCATCTCTGCCGAATAACCGGAATATACGGTTTTTCCGGCTGCGGTACGGTACGCGCGTACCTGATAATAATAAGTATTTTCAATAGCAAGCCCTGTGTCGCGGTACTGTACTTCCCCGCCGGACAAATTGGCAACCAAAATATACCCACTTCCCGAAGACGTCGAGCGGTATACTTCATATCCATTGGCTCCTTCCACCGCATTCCAGGACACAGACAAGGACTGCATGTCCAAGGTAGACACATCTCCTGCCGCCGGCGCGTTCAAGGCCGTCTGCACTGACTGCTCTCCTGAATAATCTCCGTAAAAAGTCTGGCTGCCCAGCTGTTTTACCGGACGGATACGGTATGTATAGAGAACTCCCGGCTCTACCGTGTCCATATAGGATGCAGTGCCTGCCTGAATGTCTGCAATCTTGACATAAGTTCCATTGTCCGCCTTCCGTTCGATCTCATATCCTGCCGAAGCGTCTGCAGCCTGCCAGGCAAGCTGGATCTGATTCCACGCCGCAGAAGCAACAGTCAGTGAGGCTCCTTCCAGCACCGGCACTTCTGTCCGGGCTTCCACTGATCCGGTATAGACAGAGTACGCCGCCATGTCTCTCTGTCTCTGTCTCACGGCACGTACACGATAAATATAAGAAGCGTCATATTCCAGGCCCTCATGGAGGTAGGAAGTCTCCCTCGCAGTACCCAGTAGCGTATATTCGCCGGTTGTGGGATCCTGCACTTCTACCTCATAACCGGTGGCGCCTTCTACACTGTCCCAGGACAATTTCACTGTATTCCCGGCGCCGGACGCCTGAAGATTCGCCGGGGCGTCTGCATGCGCACGGATCTCGGTCACTTCTGAAAGACCGCTCCGATAGGTTCGGATACCATCCGAGCAAACTGCAGCCACCTGATAAACATAGTCCGTCCCATACAGTACATTTTCATCCTGCCAGGACAATGTCCCGCTGCCGTCTTCCGTCCGGCAAACGGGCTCCTCCAGAACTGCCGGCGCGGAATCATCTTCTGTCTTCTCAATTCTGTATACTTCATATGCGTCCGCGCCTTCCACAGCGCTCCAGTTCAAAGACACACCCGTGAAATCATGCACTTCCGCAGATACTTCCGGAGCATCCAGAACCAGATAACTGAATGTCAGCGTCTGTACGATCTGGCGCTGCGCATCTTCAACATCTGCATTCTCCGTATCTGTTGCATCTTTCCCTATAATATATGTATACGACACCTGCGGACGCAGACAGGAGATATCATTTTCCGGATCCTGGATCATATATTCCAGCAAATCCATGAACACATCCAGTGTCAGATTTTCTGACGCCACATCCACTGTTTCCGTACTCTGACCTTCCCAGGTCTGCGCCAGTACTGTGATCAGGTCTTCATACCCGGAAGGATCAAATGTATTTTCTTCCTGCACATCGAAAGACAGTTCAAATTCGCTAGTGAGAGTCTCCGGCTGCGTTTCCTGCAGCGGCATACCGTTATCCACACTGAGGATCGGCTGGCCATCCGACGCATTGGGGATGGAGGTGTCTGCCGAAGGGCTGCTTTGTTCTGTATCTCCATCCTCTTCTCCAGGCATATTCCCTGAATTATTTTCATCGTTTCCTTCTTCTGTATTCTCTTTCCCGCTGTTGACTCCACCATCTGTTCCCGTCTCCTGGCTGTCATCGGTTCCGGTTTCCTGACTGCCGTCTATTTCGGTTCCTTTTCCGGTCTCCTGTCTACCACTATCGGTTCCGTCTTCGGTCTCCTGGCTGCCACTGTTGGCTCCATTCCCCTGGCTATCGCCATCGGAGCCATCTTCAATTTTCTCATCCGGCAGGTCCTGCCCCTCTGCTCCGCTGCCATCTGCGGAAACACTTCCTTCATCCATCTGCAAGCTTGTGCTGTCTGTAATTGCCGCCGCCTGCAAAGGCGTCTCAAAAAGCATCGTACATGCCAGCACGCAGGATAAGATTCTCAATATCACCTTTCGCTTCATCGTTCTCCCCGTTTCTTGTCGCTTTTTTGCTCAAAATGTACTATAACAATACCGTTTTCATTATATACAAGGGTAACATAAAAAGCAAGATTGCAAAAGACGGTTTCAGATATATTTTATACCATAATTCCAGTATTTATGCTGATAACACCGGCATCGCTTTACTCTGAAAATCCCATTGTATCTGGAATATGCATCTGTGTGAACATAACCCTTATATTCCTTTAAGAATGCCTCCAGATACTTCTTTCTATTCCGAATAACATAACAGGACGTATTGGCGATAAAAATTCTCTATTACGGCTAGGATTAAAAATAGACACCCCGCAGTATCAACCCAGTCATAGAACATATGCATTTCTAAGAATTCAAAATGTTTCTAATGACATAATTATGTTACATGCGGGGATGAAAATAGCTCAAATTTATTTTGAAGAACTTAAAGAAATCCCCGAACGCACTTACAATGAACAAGAAAACGCTTCTTTTAGAAACAAAAAAGAATACAGAGGGTTTGGCAAATATGCAATAGAGTATAACAATCATATAAAGTCGTTTAAAAAAATAAAAGAAGATATTGAAAGCACGAGCGACCGAATATATGGTAATGTGTTGAGAGGCACTAATGGGAATTATTGTAGCCATTTTTCCATGCTCTCAATCAGTTACCAAGCTTTTGTAAATGCTGATCTGAGTCCAAACTACATAATTGCTATGAATTTGTCTTTAACATTTTGCATTGTAGTTATGTTGGGTATGATTTTTTTCTTGGTCAATAAGCAGAAGCTTCACCGCACCATAATATTCACCGGCATTTCGCACAATGCTTCGCATATTCTCTCAAGATATTCTATATCGTCACCCCTGGCTGTCCAAGCAGATCTGCAAGAGCTTTCCCCGTTTTCGTATAATGCAATCTGAGGAAATGATCCTTCTGCCATTCCTATTCCCGATTATATTTCTCAAGCAAAGAATCCATAAATCCCCTGTTTCATAACATATTAAAAGCCAACTTATTGTCCTGCAGACAGAGATGTCTTCAAAGGATGATGGTCGAGCCATGCCAGCATCCCTTTCGTCCCTTTATCCTCATGAAGAGCAAATTTGGCACACAACTTTTCCAAATCTTTTTTTCTCTTATCATTTTCATTAATCCAGTCCAATAAGCGTTCCGCTTGTTCATTTTCCTCTCGGTCGTACAAATATGCAAGCATATACCAATAAAGGACTGTATCCGTATATTCAACACACTGGAGTTTTATAAAACGCATCCGGGATACCTTTTTGCTGTAATATCCATTCATCTCTGACATCCAAAACCGCAAACAAGCATACACTATATGAAGCGGCAGACTATCTCTGCTGACAGTACTGCGGCCTAAGATAAAACGTGGATGAAAAAAACCACCCTTTACTCTGACCGGTTTTCTTACCAGTGATTTTGAACTCCAGCGCATTCGGATGCTATAGTTTTGTTCTAAAGGGATTAAATTGTAGGAGAACCATGCGCAAATATCCTCTATAATCTTATGATAATCATACTCATTGTTTTCGCACTTCATACACTCTTTACAATAGGGCTCCATAAGCCTATTTATAATGCTGGGAGAAAATACTTTTCCACATCCGCAACATCTGTTTTTCTTTTGCATCCTTATCTCCTAAAACTTCAAAGATAGTTACAACTTCAAGTCGAGAAGCTCTTTCATATATTTTTCCAGAGATTCCAGTAATCCCAGATCATCTTCACTGTCCTCGACAATACAAAGCCCCGGGCAATTTCCGACCCCTTTAATTTCCACTCTTTGCATATACAAAAAATACAGATAATAATGATGGTACGGATACAGAACCCGGCATATTTCTTGAAATTTTCTCGTTAAATCTGAAAAAAAGGCTGTTATATCTTCAGCGGTCCCACTGCTCCGGCACAGAAACATTAATTTTTTTGATCTATACAACCGTTCAGGAACACTGCATTTCCTTTCCTGCAGTATTTTTCCTCCGCCATCCTCTATATACCAGCTTTTCGTTGTAACCGTTATAGTAGCCAAACATTTTATTAGATATACACCGCTATCTATCTTTAGTGCTTTCAAAAGCCTGATATTATTAAGTTGTATATCTCTTTTCTGACAGTAAAACGACGATTTATCCCAGAACTGACTGCTGCGTCTCAACATTAACTCCAATCTCGGGGCGCCTTTGCGCATATACAGTACTTCATAGGCACACCCATCTCTGGCGATAATCTGTCCAGGGAGCCACCTTTGGTCTATCTGGCAAATCAGCACCATTCCTAATAACTTGGCTTTCCTTTCCTCATCGATTATCACCGCCTCACGCCATAATCGTTCATTATCATCCAAAAATGTTCCTGAAACAACGAAGCCGTTGATATTATAAGTAAAAATTGTTTTTTTATAATATTTTACTGACAGTCTATTTAATTTTTTCAATATATCATCTATTGGGAAACGCTTCCATTCAGGAAAATATTTCAAAATTACGCTTAAATCAATTCGATTCTGCCCCTTCGAATTCGCTGTGCAACGTATTATTTTTAGTAGCCGATTGCGTTTTGTATCCTGATAAATCGGGTACAATACTGGTATACCGCATCTGTCATCCAAGTACTTTTTTGCATTCCTGAGCATATACTGTAGCGTGGGGGTTTTTCTCTCTTCCAATATAAACACTGCTGAGAGTTTCACACCTCTGGAAGAGAGATACCTGTACAAATCATAATAATTATGCCAATTATTCTCCATGATAATATACGGAAGTTTATCCCTTTTTATTTCCCAGATTCCCCTGAGAAATTGTATCTTTTGAATCGCATGCTCCATTAGCAGATCATCATCCTGCCCAGATATTGACATTGAACGCTTTATTTCGTTGCGCAAATCTTTAACTGCGATATTACATTCCGAAACATAACAGATATTTTCAGCTCCTTTCTTGATTAATTCCTGCAATATAAGAAGACTGGTTCTTTTTGACTGCCCTCTGCTTTGGGCATTACATAAGAAAACATCCCCGCATCTGTCATTTGAAACCTCTATCTCCTCAATATGGCATTGAAAAACATGAGAAATATGATCCAGAAGCCCTTTTATTTGCCGGTCTGCAAAGCAGTATGTAACAGGAAAATTTTTTTCTTTGATATATTCCGCGTACTCTTCCAAATAACTTTGCATCTCCGCAGATATTCTTGACGGTTCTAAAACCACTTGAAACAACCCCTTTGTTCTTTGCATCGAAGCATCAATATTCCGAATAAATTCAGAGATTCTTTCAAAAGGTACAATAACTACATCAGACTCTATCACCACACCATTCCATAATACAGTCTTCCAGCGTGGCTTCCCCAAAAAAAAGCGGCTCAACTGTTCTTCTATCCATATTTTTATCTGATCCGCTTCCATTGTAGGGCCTGAAAAGATAATCACTTTCCTGTCTTTCAACAACATTGCATGCATAGGAAGAATAAACGCGCGCTCCCAGTCATGATAAAATACATGTTCAATTAAGATGTTTTTTTCTTTCATCAAAGCTGAAAATAAAGCTTGATACTGATGAGAATAGGATATTCCGGGATATGAAATACCATATTTCACAGGATAATACCTGAGCGATTCGTCAAGTAGGGTATTTTCCGGCAGACCAATGACTAACTCATGTAAAAAACGAACGGGATACCCCCCGGGAGTTTTCGGTCTATCAAATACGGCCATCACTTCGTTGTACGTATTTCCAGAATAATAATTACTTTCCAACTTTATCCACACCGTAACGAAAACCAACGCAAATATAGAATTACGAATATCCAGATAATCATTATCTGAAAAAGCCACATTTATTAAACCTGCTGCCGCCAGTGCCCAACTGCTCGCTGTGAAAAGAACTTGAAAAAGATCTCTGACTTTCACATACTGTGGTCTAAGATAATAATGTTTATTAATTTGTTCATAAGCACACCTCTTTAAGAAAAACAGGTCTCTTTTCAATAGTTTCTCCATCAAAATTTCTGACAAAAAAGTAAAAACCAAATACATTATAGTTGCTATCAAAACAGCAACGGCAAAATAGACGAATTGCACAAAATAATTTTGCAAAAAGCTTCCTGTTATCTGACCAATAAAGGTTGGGAGAGATGTTTCCAATCCATCCATGAATTCCCCCAGCCAATCCTCTGCTTTTTCCCATCCTCTTATCTGTTTCAATGAAACGGAAATCAAAATCAACATCAAGACATACAACGACGGAGCAAGCATAAAATATATTTTTTCTTTTTTCCTGTCATTTAAAAACTTTTCTAATTGTCCAGGGACTTCCTCCAATAAACTAATGAGTATCTCTGACACATCATTTTTCATTCTTCTTTTGTTCCTTTTCCTATTTTTCCTTATCCTGCCGAATGATTTCGATACTTTCTATGAAAGGATAAGCATGTCTGCTTTCATTACCAGGCTTCGCCATTTCTCTTTTTCTATGTTCGTGCAATTCCACCGGACCAATAACCTGAAGAAGTCTGCTCAGAATCTGCTCACCTGTTTTCAGCAAACGCCATTCTTCTTGCATATACACCTGCTCTTTTTCTCTTTTTCTTTGCATTTTTAATATATTATTATATTCATGATATGCCTGTCTGTATTTTGCAATATAGGAAAGTTCATCCTTGAGCCTTAACTGTACGTTTTCCAACTCCCTTTCTATTTCCATCCTTTCATAATTTATCATCTTTCGCACAGGTAAATGCATCCTATAGCATATGGGTACGACAAATAACAAAAGCAACAGCAAGTAAAAAAACAAAGTATTTTCACCATTTACATATATACATGCAGCTATCACGCCAACCGCTTGCACCAAACAAGATATCTTTGTCCCGTAATTTATACTTTGACTTTGATCGGTAGCCCATTTTAATCTTTTCTCAGTTTTTTCAGGATCCCATATTCCCACCTCATACAGCCGCTTCAAACCTTCTTCATATTTTTCCTTTACTCTTTTAATTGATTCAACGTCCCACTCATATCGATCCTGATAATAATACGTCTTCCTGATCCGCTCGAACTCCTCTGTGGCTTTCTCCTGTATATCATTTTTCAACCTCTCAATCTCTTCCTTGTACAATCTTCCGCTTGTTTTCCCGGCAAATCTCTTATCGGATGCATCTGTTGTCCATCGTTGCACAGGAACCGGCGCATCCTCATACACTGGCATGGAAAAATAATCATCTATCGGTAATTTCTTATCTATCTTTGCCGTTTCTTTTTTATAGCGTTTTTTTTCATCTTCAAGATATTCACAAAGCTCCAGGGGATTCCATTCCAGTTCCATTCTATATAGCAATGCAAAATCACAATATTCTACCAGAGATGGCTCATGTAACAATTCTAACAAGATCAAAGCTAAAGAAATCGCTTTTTTTTCTGGGAATTCTCCAGACTGTCGAAAAAAATTATAGTAGAAAAAGCGAACAGGACAGACATAACTTCGTCCCCGCATATTATCTATGATATAGGCATCTTTTTCTCCTTGTTTCCTTACATTTACAGGATATAAGATAGTCGTCATCATCCATATACATATCGGAAATACTTTTGAAAACCCCTGTCCTTTTTCATCAGACTTAAAGAGATCTGCAATTTCCCACAATTCCCAATTTCCCCCGTAGAGATCAAAAGGTCTCGATTTTATCCGCCTGTCGTCTACCATTAATAATCGCCAGGGAGCAGCATCCCCCAAATGACTTACCAGTCTGCTGAGAAATTGCTTTTTAAAATTACCTTCGTGCAACTGCTCTTGCGAATACTTCAGGATCTCAATATCAAAATCTTTTTTCTCCAGAAAGAAAACCAGTTCGTCCGTTAATTCTCCGGTCTTATTAATATATAATATCACCGTTTTCATTCGTTTGCTCCCTATCTGCTGCCATAGTATTACATCTTTAACAACAAGGCATTATTCCCTTTTTTCCGACATATATCCTTAAGTCCCGATCGGCATGCTTTCACAGCGTTCCTCCATTCATGGGAACGGTTTAGAACGGCTTCGTTATTTCCATATGACCGCAATACCTCATAGCCTTCTTCTATCAACTTTTCAAAATAAAATCCCCATTCTTCCTGACTATAAAACTGTTTCATAATAATTTCCAGCATATCCCAGATTGCCTTCAACATCCCGTTCAATACGCGATAATCCCACTGCGGAATTCTTTGTTCACAGAGGTACACACAAGGAAGAGAAAAAATAGCATTTGATTTTTTTTCCAAGACAGCTCCGAAATCAGACTCTTCATAATCTTTCCCCACCGAGCAATCTTTCTCCACTATTTTGACCAGTTCTTGCAGTACTTCAATAATATCCATCTCATTTTCTGATAAGATCTGCAATAGTTCCTTATAAGTCCTGGCACTATTCCTTTTGTTGTTCACAACATAAGAATACCGTATCTGTCCCTGTTCCATTTTTTCCTCACTAATATAACCGTGCATCCACATCCACCAGAAAGCCTGGTAGATCTGTCTTTCCCTTCTTTCCGTAAAAGACGGATTCAGATCTGGCATCTTCAGAATATTGCTCCAATTTTTGTCTATATGCGGTGTCAATTTGGTGATTTTCTGCCTGTTGACAGTCTCATAATAGTCAGAAAATGTTTTCCCGGCATTTTCAGGCAGTATATCATACCCAAAATATCTTCGTATATTTTTCTCATCGTCCCAGTTCCCCGATTTAAGATCCGAGATATCCATTGCGCGGAGATTGTACACAACTTTGTAAAATATCAATGTATATCTATCAACTTCTCCATTTCCGTCCACTCCCCCATTCTGAAACAGCATCCGGCTCAGGATCCTATTTACTTTATTATTTTCTGAATTTATATCTGAATGATACGTACAGAAATTTTTGACCTGTTCCAGATTTCCCGTACTCTCGATCTGAAGATTCGGCGTCGTTCTCCTCCACATACCTTCAAGCATATGTTCCAAATATCCATATCTCCCCTGTATCCCTCTTCGTTGCAAACCCTCTTGTAAGATCGCTTCCACAATATTCAAGTCAAGTTCCTGTGCATAATTCTCCTGAAGATTACGTTTCCAAAAAACAATGCAGTCTGACTGGAATATATCATTGATTTTCTGATCCAGGTGATCATCATCCTGACCTGACAACTCCCAGATTTTTCTAAATATAGTTCCCGACAAAGCACTGTTTGTTTTTTTATCGCGGTCATAATCTGCCACTGCTTTGCTGAGCCTCTCCAGATAATCTTCTCCAACGCCTACATAGCGCAACACATGCCCCTCTATATCTGTCAGTAAATGTTGAATATTTTCCTTTTTCTGCTGATATATTTTTATATTATCCGTGAATTTTTCGTAAAATTTTTCTATTGTATCTACAAGTTTTTGCAGATTTTCGATTCCAACTAAATAAATACGGCACTTCAACCAGTTTTCATAATACTCGTCCAAAACATTCAGATACTCGTCATAAGCATCACATATTTCATTAGCAAATTTTCGATACATCCACGGCAGCTGAATAGTTCCCCGGGAACTGATCTTCTTTTTAAGTTTATTCACATTCTCTAACTTCTTTCTAAGCTCCTTATTCTCTTCTTCTGCTCTTTTTCTCCTCTCTTTTAGTGCATACAAAGTGCAGTACAAAAAATATCTCACAGAATTCATATGAAAAAGCCCGTTGGCATTGATCAGCCAATGATAAAAGTGCTCTTTGGGAATTACTCCATTCTCACATAATCCAAAAAAACTAATCCCCACCCCTCCGGATATCTTTCCTCTCTCTCTTTCACATTTTTCAACCAGCCTGTCCCAATGTTCTCCCAGTCTATTCAATGACATACGGTTTCTTTCCCGAGGCTGTTCTCGTATTGTTCTTGCCGTATTCCTACACAAAGCTTCTTCTTGACGCCAGGTCATTTTCAGATTTTCTTTTAATTTATAGATATTCTTATCAAGATTTTCCAGATATTCTTCCCATCTCTTCCTCTCCGATTCTGTGAGCATTTCTTGATGGATTTGCTGCACCAATCTGCTATTCCCGCCTGAATTATCGATATAACTAACATAGAATTCATCTCTCCTGATCTCGGCAGCATAATATCCCTCTTCTTCCCGCTTCTCCTGCCGCGCCATCTCCGTATCATACGCCGTGTCTATCTCCATCCACTGTTCCCCGAAAATATTCAGCAACTTCTCTATGGCCAGGTAGTCCAAAATCTTATAATATGGATATCTCAATACACGTATTCCGGCTGCACAATAACGATTAAATTCCGCATTTTCCAGATTCTGTACTGCAGTCATCGTACTTTTTAGCACATTGTCCTCAATAGAATTATTCAGTTCCTGCATAGGTCCCAGGATCTGCGCATAAACACATTGTACGACCATCTCTTTCAATTCTTTGAAAGAATACATTTCATTTTTATCCTTGTCTCTTGCACTAAATAGGTAGCAATAATTATAAGAAAGAAACGGCGTATCTCTTTCATCGGAAGCAGCCTCTAAAGAAACATAGTGATACCTATCGTCCAGATAACCATCCGCTTTTTTCATAAACGCATCCAATTCTTTAATTGCTGCGTAGGAATTGCTCCTCAAACTTTTTCTCTCCGCAATGCTCTCCACTACCATGTCCAAACAATCCGACATCAAAAAGATGCCCCGGATAATGACATCTTTACGTTTAAAGAAATCTATCATATATTTTCTAAGGTGAATCGCCAACGGAAGCAGCATACCCGATCCGGTACCGCCCGCAAGCGTAGATACAATTATAATACGAAAAGCGGAATTATCTGCTTCATTTTCTTTGGCAGACGGCATATGAAGGTCACGTATTACTTTATACAAGGGAGCCAGTTTGCCATTTTTAATCGCCAGTTCCAAAGCCAGCCTGGAAACGGCCCGAATCTGCCCTGCGCCTTCTGAGACAGGCTTCCATGACAGAATTTCATTTTTCAGATACCATCGTCCTGACTCTTTATTATGCTCCAGATATTCGCCCACCGTCATTCGATCTGAGACTGTAATGATCTTTCCTCCAAACCCCTGCCTTTTCAGTGCTGCTAAAGTATTGACATCCGTATCCATAGCAGCAAATTGGACATTATTCTTTTTTGAATACTCAGTCTCTTTTTCCAGTTTACATACGATCTCAGATCCAATTCCTCCAAGACCGATCACAAGTACTTTAGAATCCATATCTTTCCTCTACCTTTCAAAAGTGATCTTTATCGCTGTTTCCCGTTCTCCCAAAAGAGTCCATTCCATTCCTTCTCTAGCTTCAAACCCTTTATCCAGTCCCGTCAGTTCTTTTCCATTGGCTCTCACATAAGCACATTGAAGAAACTCTCGCATATTTTTTACCACACAATATCCGCCTATTTGACGTTCTATAACCAGATTATGCGGAATTTCCGCTGAAAACCCAAGATACTGGAGTGATTTCAGAGAAATAACAATCTGTGGATTGAAAAGCCTGAACAGATTTTTCAACCGCTGTCTTTTCACTTTGACACATATCGTATCTTGCGTCTCTCCATAATATGTGATACACTGAACCATCATATTTGTACCCCAGAATCTGTTGCCCAATATGAGTTTCACGAAAATATTCCATATTAAAAGAATCGCCACAGCAAGTATCAGCGCCAGAATTATCCAGCTCGCCCTGGTAAGACTCCCTATTTCTACCTCAAAATCAGCCACCGCACTGTCAGCTATTCCATATCGGTCAAATGTCATCTCCATACGTCCTGTTATTACCCCTCCATTTCTAAATTTCCATATGGCAGTCAGCCAGTTTCCAGTATCAAACTTCAAAACCAGCCTCAATGGCTCATCAGATCCAACTTCTGCGTTTACGCGCCCCCCCTCTTGACTGTTCACTTCTGTTACATTAAATCCAATATTCGTCACCCATTCTGTTCCTGTCCCTGCTTCTACCAGATATGGTTCAACAACAATTCTCGGATTCCAAAGCAGGCTCAGCACATCGTTTCTCTGGTCAATTATTTCATTCAAACGGATCTGACCCGATTGCGCATAATATGTTACTGTCACAGAAGAAGTTACGTCAATTGGCTGTCCGTCCCTTTGACCGTTGACCCCTATCGTAATTTCAAACTCCCCTGCACACGCCCTGTCTGTATTCTCCTGCGGACTTTGAAGCACAGGATAAAGATTCCACCCCCCTGGTACTTTCTGGATCTCATATTGATAAAACAATCCATTTTCCACAGTGAGTTCCAGGCCCTCCAAATCAGATATGTTCTCTCCATCCTCCAGAAGCTGTACCGATATTGTCTCCTGTCTGTCTGTCAAAGCATCAATATCAAATCCGTTTTCCGGGACAGCGGTCTGGAATTCCACATTTCCCAGCTGGTGTCCAATATCGAATCCGGTGTCAATGTTTACCGCATAATTGTCTGCAAGAGATAAAGTTCCCGTCAGGCTGTGTTTTCCCTCCGAAAGCCAGACCCCCTCCATCGTCCTCTCATTCCAGTCTGTCCCATCCAATTTAAGTTTCACTTGAAGTCTATCGTAGATTGAAGCCTCCTGGATATATTCCCCTGACAAAGTATTAACAACTCCTATTTCAACAATATAACTTCCTTCACGGAATCTTTCCGTTGTGTCTCCATTCTCCGGGATCAGGACCTTTCCCTCTTTATCCACAAGCCGAATCATATATTGCACATCATACTCTGCATATACAAATATCTCTGCACCGGAAGCCCCCGACAAAGAGTACCGTCCGGGGGCAATGGCGCTGTCTCCCTCTGGTTCATATATATTCACTACCGCATGATAAATTCCTTCTGCATTTTGCTCGCCGACTGTCCCATCTAAACTGCCGTATGACACGCTGTCCGTTTTTTTCATGCCTCCCGTTATGTTATCCAGCGAAACATCTGTTCGGGCGTCACCTGTTGTCTGAGCCATAACAATCAAACGTTTCACTGGAAGTTCCAGTTCAAAAGACACTGTGTCTCCGCTCATTTCGTAATCTACTAATTGTCGGTCATAAATCGAATTTCCTATTGTCGTAAATTTAGACAAAATATTTCCATCCCAGGTATACTCATCATTTGTCACGATTACTGAATCATCATGTTCCTTTTTTATCCCCAAATAAAACACTTTAAACTTCTTTTCATATTCTGTCATATCAATGGTATAATAATCATTCCCCTCTTTTTTTACAAACATTGACTGAGCAGGGCTATTGAATGCACCATCAGATAATATCAGAAGCTGTACATTATCCATTGTTTTTTGTTCTTCCTCTATTTCATAAAGCGCCTGTTCCAATCCATCCACGTAAGTAGAATCTGTATAGTTCAATCCTTCCAATTGTTCATGCAGCTCCCCCATAATTTTATCGTGGCTTAGGAGGTTCCGATCATATACCGCTTTTTCAAAATGATCGCTGTCTACCTCATCCTCTTCCATAAAATATATCGTCAGTTTATCTTTATCCCCCATCATAGCCGCCATTGTTTCTATCGCATAAGCGACCTGACGCCACGCAGCATTTCCCTCACTTTTCATCGACTTCGAATTATCATATATAACATATAAAGATACCGGATTGTCAGTTTCTTCTGCGCATACTTCCATCCCCAGGACACCGTAAAAGCTTCCCAAAGTCAAAATCATTAAAACTGCCCCAACAAACCATCGTTTGAATAAAAATCTCACATATCTCATAATTCGTCCCTCCAGTCCGGGAATTTTCTGTATAAACTTTTTTATTTCTTCTTTTTATATTAACTGGATTTCAAGAACATATTGACAGCTAACAGATGTCAATATGTTTTTTTATGAATTTACTTGCAAATCACTCGTGTCTTTCGGCATTGAGGGGAAGACTCTCTGCAAGGAGAAATAATACAATGATACAAAAAACAGCAAATCAAATGAAGTAATTGATACTCCACAATTAAAAATTTATGAAAATATTTTTCTTTAATAAGAACTCTTCCCTGCAGATAAGCAATATTTCAATGGTTGGAGTAGCTCCTATGCCTGACAAGGAAATTCAATTATGGATGGTTATATTAATTGCCCTTGGTCTTTGCATGATTGGAATGGGCGGTTGGTTCACTTTTCTCGCATTTGTGGCAATCATTTGCGGTGGAGCGTAAGCGCTTTATAAGCGACCGGATAGCAGATTCCCAACTTTTGTGAGATACTGTAGATACTTGGAGTAATTCACTTCATATCTGGTTCTTGGAGTTGCAAAAAGCTATGTTTCAATCTCACATTTTTGGTCGCTTTTGCTGCACCCGGTTACTCCAAAATTGCACATTGGAGGAGATAAAGCAAATGAGTACAACTTCAAATGACAACAATTAGTTAGAACTGATCGTTTAGTGCAGATCCAGCGGTCTTACCGACCACCAATGGTGTATAGAAAACGAAATCTCTGCCAATACATTCTATTATCATGTCCGGGCTTTGCGTAAAAAAGCCTGTGAAGTTCCGGAATCAACGGATACGGTTATGCAAAAATAGAAAGTCGTCCAGCTCCCGCTTTGAGAAACTGGGGCGCATCCTTCTGACACAGTTTTTATACCTGCACCATCTGTCTGCCCGGAAATGTAGGGTGTCCGTATTGAGATTCACGAACAGGCCGGAGCGGATGTGATTCGGAATACCCTGCTTACCCTGCGCAAGCTTTGTTAGGTGACCTTTCCGGTGTGGCAAAATTTTACCTAGTGACAGGCTACACTGATATGAGAAAGATCATCGATGGCTTGATGGCCGTCATCCGGGATACCTATGAAATGGATCCCTACAGCAATTCCCTGTTCCTTTTCTGCGGGAGACGCTGTGATAGGATCAAAGCACTGCACTTTGAAAAAGACGGACTCTGGCTTTTAGAAAAGCTGTCCATTGACCAGCCCAGAGCAACCCGACCTGCCGCGAAAAAGGACTTTTGTGCAAAAGGGAGAAAATTTTTCTTTCCCTTATAGAGCAGACAAAACGTTGCAGATGGGTTATCCACATGCGGATGGAACCATCAGGATGTCAGGAGGATAACTTCTCCTATTTCCTTCAGATTCCCGTTTTCCTGTGGAAAGCACGGCATTTTTTATGGGTAACACCCTGTGGAAATGATATATTTTCCACATTTCAGCTTCGCCAAAATGACGGTGCCGGCACGGCAGAAAATTCGCTTTTCCACAAAATTTCCGGTATAATAGGAAGCAGCAAAAAGAAAGTTGGTTCCCTATGCTGCAAATAGCCACTTTCTGCGGACAGCAGGGCCGCATTTCCCGGACAATCCGGGC
>ERZ1643249.1188-NODE-1188-length-26571-cov-6.426309_pt1 | contig 26571 bp, 24 predicted proteins | sample MGYA00579263_ERZ1643249 | MGnify/ENA primary metagenome ERZ1643249 (study PRJEB29033, sample SAMEA4952264) | chicken gut metagenome | biome: Broiler Chicken; feature: Gastrointestinal Tract; material: Caecum | place: Ireland | collected 2018 | study: Broiler...
AATCCGTCCCGGGTTTCTCATCAGAAGCTCTATGATCTTTGTCTCTGTGGCCGTCAGCTTTACCGCTTCCCCATCCGCGTAGAGTGTCCGCTCCGAAGGCCGGTAACAAAGCCGTCCGTTGCGGATTCCATCGTCCTGCGTCTCCGCATGGATATCACCCAGCATCGTATACCGCCGCAGATGGCTTTTTACCCGGGCTAAAAGCTCCTGGGACGAAAAGGGTTTTGCCACATAATCATCAGCTCCCATGGAGAGCCCGAGAATCTTGTCTGTCTCTTCGCTTTTGGCACTCAAGACAATGATCGGGATATTCTTCCGTTCCCGAATCTTCAGGACCGCCGACAGCCCGTCCAGGCGCGGCATCATCACATCCATGATAATCAGCCTCACCGGCTGCTCCACTGCCAGCTCCAGCGCTTCCATTCCATCATAGGCTTCCAGCACCCGGTAGCCCTCCTTCTCCAGTAAGAGAGCGATGGCTCTTACAATTTCGCGGTCATCGTCCACTACCAGCACACACTCGTTCATCTCATTCCCGTCCCCTTCGTTTTATATCTCTGCACCCGGATTCCGCGCGCCTTCCGGATACGGTTACAGAGTACCCCTCATTTCTTACAAAAGCTTTGTGGGATTTCTTACAGAATTCTTACACTTTCTCTTTTCAGTGTTTTCAGTATTTTTCCAGGTCTGCTTCATTGGCGGGATTGTAAAAGACCTTTACCTGCTCCACATATGCCGGCTCCTGGTAGGAAGAAATCTTTCCTTCCTTCAGTTCCTCAAGAAATATATCTTTCACTTCCATGAACAGCTTTACCTCATCCTGCTCCTCCCAGATCCCGTAAAGCTCCAGCACCGGCCATTCTTTTTCCTGATAATCTCCATTTTCATCTACATATTCCTCTGTGTAGACGGCTGCCTGAACCTTCGGCGTAATCCGTTTCGCGTTATACACCACCTGGAACCGGACAATATTTTCCGGAACGCTTTCATCCGCCGCGAACTCTGTCTCCGCTCCCCAGGGCAGATTTTCGGACAGCGCCCATGTTCCTGCTTCCGGGTCAATCTCTGCTTCCAGCGTAGCTGTCTCCATGTCTGTCTCTCCCACAGTCCTCTCTCCCGCATAGGAAAGAGACGAAAATTCCGTAATCGCCACACCGGTTCCGATTCCGCAAAGCAGCACGCCGCCGCCCAGCGCTCCCAGCAATACTTTTTGAAGTCTTCTCATAACGCACCTCCCTGCCAGTCTGTCTCCGGCTCCGCGGATCTGTATTTCCTGACATACCCTTCTTCCTGCTCTTGCACAGTTCTTTCCTCATATGCAGAATCTGATTCTTCCGCAAAATCGTTCTCTGTCTCATCTTTTGAACCGTCTTCCGGAATGTCTTTTTCTCCGCCGCAGCCTCTCCTGTCTTTTTGCTCCTCCTTTTTCCTCTTACGCCTCAGCAGGCTGAAGCAGAGTCCGGACATACTTCCTCCGGCCAGAAAGCTGCCCAGACATACCAGCACAGCTCCCCAGAGAGGATAGCTCTGCACAGCGAGAATCATAAGCATCCCCGCTCCAAACAAAGCCATCAGTGCAAAGCATCCCGCGCTGACTGCGGCCCCTGCCCAGAACACATTCCAGATCAGGCGGACACACCAGCAGAAGAGCGCCGCGATTCCGCGAAAGAGTTTCCCAAAAAATCCTGACAGGCTCTGCAGAACCGTCCCGCGCCGCGATCCTTTCCCTTTTTCAGTGTCTCTCCAAACATAAGCTGTATCCGCTGACACATCCATTCCCATTCCTTCTCCGCCTGTTTTCTGTTCCACGGATAACGATGCCGTTCCTCCCGGCGCTCCCCCTTCCCTCTGCTCTTTTTTTCTATAAAAGGGACCCGCCATCCAATGAAACCCTTTCTTTATCCCATGGCCCGCGCCGTGGAAAAGTCTTCCGATTCCGCCGCACAGCGCTTTCAGCTGTTTCTTCAAAAATGCGCCGATTCCCCGGAGCTTTTTCTCCCCGTCTTTCAGATTCATGCCGCCGATTCCAGGAAGCCCTTTCTGTCTTCTGCTCTCTCCGAATTCCGGCTTTACGTGATAGGCCTCCAGAATCTCCGCCGCCAGCTCTCTCACCGGCCCGAAATCCCGAATCGCCTCTTCCTCACTCTGTCCGTTCTGTACCTTGATATCAATATGCTGTTCATATTCTTCCAGAATATCCTGCTGCTCCTGATCTTCCAGAATCTCCAGATAGCCGCGCAGTTCTTCCAGAAATGTCTCTTTACTCATATGCCTTGCCCTCCTCTAAAAATCTGCTGACCTGCTGCTGAAATTCTTCCCATTCGGCTGCCAGCGAATCCCGGTACAGGATTCCCGCCGCAGTCAGATGATAATATTTCCGGGGCGGCCCCTCCGAAGATTCCCTCAGGTACGTCTCAAAATAGTGTTCATTGGTCAGTCTCTTGAGAAGCGGGTAAATCGTCCCTTCATTTACATCAATGACCCTGGAAACTTCTTCTACCAGCTCATAACCATACCTGTCTTTCCGCCGCACACATTCCAGCACGATGAGCTCCAGCACTCCCTTTTTAAACTGCGGATTCATAGCATTCCTCCTCATCTGCCGCCCTGCCTTTTCATGGACCTGTGCCTGCACGCCGTTCCTCCCGGCGCTTCTTTTGTTCTCTGATATTAGATTATACCAACTACTATGTATTGTCAAGTACTAAAGAATTAAAAATACCGAAAGAATATTTCCAAAGATCTGCTTGACAAAAATACCGGTTATGTGATATAAATAATAAGCACGTTTCAGATAGGGGATTGGTCAAATGGCATGACAGGGGTCTCCAAAACCCTTAGTGGGAGTTCGATTCTCTCATCCCCTGCTTTTACAGTCTGGAAAGCCTTATAAAAGAGGATTCCAGACTTTTTTGTTTCCTGTGATTTAAGCTTTATATGGCGCAACCCAGCAGCCTCTCCGCAGACAATCAGCCCGGCTGGCCGGCTGATTTTTTATTTGACCGGATTATCTGTACCCTGCTTTCTTTTTCACATTTTTTATCTGTGTGAAAACCTTTTTCCCCATTCAGACGTTATGTATAAATGAAAAAAGAAATCCTACCCTCCATTGACAAGAAGCGTGTGCTTCCCTGGCAATGAAAGGTAGAAAATCTTATCTGGCAGGAGGCATCTCATGGAGCTGTATAAAATAGAACTGTATAAGCTGATTCACAGAAAATTTTTCCTGATAAGTCTGTCAGGTATATTTGCCGTTCTTTTGCTTTATTTTTGTTTTGTGAATATAGGCGGCGAGCGCTCAACCGTAAACGGGGTCGTATATACAGGCCTGCAGGCCATCAAAAAGGACAGGGAAATCACAGAAGCATTCCAGGGAATCCTGACGGACGATAAGGCAGAACAGATTATGGAAAGCTACGGGTTCCCTTCCGCAGTCAGTGAAAACTACGGCGGTTTCCGCGATGAAAATTATCTGAATGGCCTGATTACGGAATATCTGGGGAACGGTTATTTTTACAGCTGGGATGACTACCAGGTCTCCACTTCTCTGCTTCCCATCTCCCAGACGGAACTGGGAAAAGCCGCGGAACTGGCAGGAAAAGAACTTTTGCTGGACTATACGAAAGGCTGGTCTGTATTTTTTGATCTGCTTCAGCTTGGAATGGTGCTCGGAAGCTTTCTGCTCATCATCGGGCTGTCTCCTGTGTTTGCGGAAGAACACCAGACCGGGATGTCTGCCCTGCTTTTTACGAGCAAAAAGGGGAAAAGCGGAGATATTGCAGCCAAAACCGCCGCATCTTTTACATTAACCGCGCTGGTATATGCCGCCGTTGTACTGTTTGCCTTTTCAGCCACAGGGCTCGTCTATGGGCTGGACGGCCTGGAATGTATGAATGGATTTGTTTCATCGCCGTACGGCGTCGATGCCGCTTCCCGGCTCGCCATTAAACCGGTGTCCTATAGCGTGTTTCTTACTTTGCTGCTGGACTGGCTGGCGCTTACAACCCTCTGCTCCATCGTTCTGTGCATATCCGGGCATACCAGAACTTCTTTTCACGCCGCGCTCCTGTCGGGCATGGCATGGATGCTCCCCCTCCTGCTTCGGATTCTGTTCAGCGGAATCGGATATCTTCTGGCATCCGGAACGCCACTCTTCCTTATCATGACGGGAATTCTGTATGACTGGTATTCCTTTCTCTTTTTTCCGGCAGGAATTGCCGTCTGTATATTTACAGTCTGTATAATAAATAGCTGGCAGGCTTATAAAACCTCAGAAATTGACAGATAAAAAGCTTCAGCAGGCGGAAGCAGATTGTCAACCACATACAAAGCTCCATTTATTCCGCTTCTCTGCTGTTTATTTTTGTCGTTTTTTGTCTGATTCTAATTATTATATGTTAATTTTATCCTTTTGAGTATATAATTTTATATATAATTTTGTTATATTACTCAAGAAGGGGTCTTTTACACCATGAAACAGAAAATTCAGTTTCTGCTCCATACGGCAGGCGTTTTCAGTTACTACTATGGCTATCAGTATTTTATCCGGTCCGTAGAACTGGCCGTCCAGAATCCGGAGCGGCTCCAAAGTATCCAAAAGGAAATTTACATTATCGTCGCCTCAGAATTTCAGACCAGCATTGCAAGTGTGGAACGGGATATACGGACAATCCGGGATGTCATGATGAAAAACGGCGGTGAACAGCTGCTCATTGAAATGACCGGAAGCCCTGGGTGGGCACATAAGATTCCCTATCCCAGAGATCTAATCGCTATTTTTTCTCAATATCTGCTCCGGGAATATGGAATGAACAGTTCACAGAGCATCAGCTCCGCTCAGTCATAACCAGAGCTTTACAGCGCTGAAAATGCCTTCTGCCAGCAGGACATCTGCCGCCGGCGAAAGGCATTTTTATCTTATGTACACAGTTCCGGCCCATAGAACGCAGTCCACGTGCCAGTCAAGGGTATCCTGTTCTCTTATTTGGTTTTAAGTTCATCCAGTTCCTTTTTCAGAGCTTCAATCTCGGCATCTTTTTCCTGCAGTTCAGCGTCTTTCTCTTCTTTTACCCTCTTTACCTCTTCCTTGAGTTCGTCCACATAATACTTGAGACTGTTCTCGTCAAGCATCCTCAGTGCCTCTGACCACATGCCCAACACCTCCTCCGGTTTCCGGCGCAGCATGGCAATCTCCTGATAAATCTCTTCCAGCCACGGATACTCCTGTATCCACTTCTCCGCATCTGCCAGATCCACTGTGGTCAAGAGAGAAAGCCATGCTTTCTGTTCACTTTTTTCACCTTTAGCATACGGAATTTCCCGGAATACGTCAAGGGCAATCAGACAGAATTCCTGCAGAAGTTCCAGATCCAGGCCTGTTTCAAATTCCGTCTTTCCATAATGCTGGTACACTTCGGGATTCTGGTGAAATACAGCAGGACTTTCCTCAAAAAGCACAATGACGTAGACCTTTTTGATATCTCTGTAGGTGAATCTCTTTCCCGCGGTTCCCCTGAGTCTGGCATACTGACGCAGAAGCAGGTCTGCAGAATAACAGGAAATACGTTCGCCCGGAAAGGCATAGCCCTGTTTCTGAATCTCAATATTGACCAGAGAGCCTTCCTCTAATACAGCCAGCAGATCCATCACCAGATAGCCTTCTCCTCCTATCAGACTATCTTCATTCGGCAGTATACTGATCACGTTCACTTTCATTCCCAGAAGACTGGAAACAAACCGTGAAAGCCTGTCCCCATGAATATCCGGATGAAAAATGTACTTGAAAAAAGGATCGTAGGTTAATGGCAGAGATTTCTTCCCCCGGCAGAATTCCAGAAAGCTCTCCTTCCAGCTTTCTCCCAGTCTCCGGTAGCCTGCATAGAGCAGCGGAGACTGCTTTATGCGCTCCAGGGCTTCCTCTTTTGTCTGCGGCGGGTTTTCCCACGTCACAGCCCGTACAGAACCAGAAAAATCATGTTCCATAGGCAGTATTCCTTTCTCTGAAAATAAAATGAATGGGAAATACTTTCCAGCGAACTGCCAGAAAGCGTGTACCGAACGGTACAAAGCCATCGTATCACGGGAATCGAAAACCCGCAAGACATTTTTACAAATTTTTCAATTCTTTTTAGACTCATGGTTCAGAGCATCCGTCGAAAATCCAAAACATACACAAAAGGCCTGCCAAAACCAGCTGTTCCGGCTGTGGCAGACCACTTCTTCGCCCGTTACATTTCTATTCCTTTTCGGGCGCTCACTCCTTCGTCGAAGGGATGCTTCACTTTCCTTACCTCCGACACATAATCCGCCAGCTCCAGGAGCTCCGGCGCCGGGTCCCGTCCGGTCAGAGCCACCTCAAGTCCCTCCGGGCGCCCTTTTAAGAAAGCAAGAGCTTTTTCCCGGTCAATCATCCCGTGGTTATAGGCCGCCATGAATTCATCCATCACCAGAAGAAACGCATTTTCTTCTTTTGCCGTCTGCACAGCCTTGTCAAACAGTTCCTGGTATGCCGCCCGGGCTTCCGCCTTCTGGTCCTCTGTCATATTCCAGAAAAAACCGAACTGTTTTTCACAGGTGAGCACTGTCACCTGAGGCAGTTCTCTTAAAATGTTCAGTTCAGAAGATTTACCGTCTTTCAGAAACTGGGTAAGAACTACGTTCTTTCCGCATCCTGCCGCACGGACAGCCAGTCCCATGACCGCCGTGGACTTTCCCTTTCCGTCTCCACAGTAAATATGAACACATGATTTTTTCATTTTCCATTTCCTCCTGCCGCTTTTTCCATCACATTGCCTGCCAGGGTACGTGTCCCCTGACGCTTAAAAACAGAGCTCCAGAATTCCGGCCGCCGCTGCCGCAAGCGCCAGAGCCAGGCAGACCGCCGCATACATCAGCCGGTTGACTCTTCGAATATCTTCATACCCCACCGGACGAAGCGCGTCTCCGATGGTAGGCTTTTTATAAAGCTTTCCGAAATACCAGGCGTCCCCGGCAAGCTGTACGCCCAGGGCTCCCGCTGCGGCAGCCTCTGTCTGGGCGGAATTGGGGCTTGCGTGATTCTTCCGGTCCCGTTTGAAAATCCGCCACGCTCCCTTTACGTCAAGGCCCGCAAGAGGGCTTGCCGCTACCAGAAGGAGTCCGCTGATACGGGCGGGAATAAAATTCAGCACATCATCCAGCTTTGCCGAAAAACGCCCGAAATATAAGTACCTGTCATTTTTATATCCCACCATGGAATCCAGGGTATTCACGGATTTATAGAAGAAACCCAGCACAGGACCTCCCACAGCCAGGAAGATAAGAGGAGCCACTACGCCGTCGGAGGAATTCTCCGCCACGGTTTCCACAGCGGCCTTTGCGACGCCCTCTTCCGTCAGCCTCTCCGTATCACGGCCCACAATCATGGATACCGCCTTTCTGGCTTTCTCCAGCTCGCCTTCTTTCAGGGCTTCATAAACTCTCATACTCTCTGTCTTCAGCGATTTCGCCGCCAGGATCTGAAAGCTCCAGAACACCTCCAGCGCGAAAGCCAGCCAGATGGAAATCTTTGCCGCCAGAAAGAGAACCAGGGCCGGAACCGCTGTAGAAACAGCCACGACAAAAACCGCAAAAAAGACTCCGGCTGTCAGTTCTCCCTTTTCCGACTTCGGAAATACTGCCCGGAAGGGCTTCTCCGCCCAGGCAGTCAGATTTCCTATCAGGCGGATCGGATGATAGAGCCACCTGGGATCGCCAAAGGCCAGATCAAGCAGAAACCCCAGAATCAGGGCCAATATGTGAAATCTCATAAAGCCGAATTCCTCCTTTGTCCGTTTCGTCCCAGAGAGCCCGGAAGCCTTCTCCATTCTTCACCTGCCAGCGGTAAAAGTTTTCTCCGCAGCCGCTCTTCTCCGGGGAAATATAAGCAGAAAGAATGCTCATGATTGTCCCTCCGTGCACCACGAGGGCCGCACATGTCTGCCCGCCCCGTCCGCGGATATCCTCCAGCACTTCCATAAAGCCCTTCCGGCACCGCTCCTGAAAGGCTTCCCTGCTTTCTCCGCCGGGAAAAGGCAGAGTCCCTCCGCTGTCAATCCAGGCCTGATACGCCGTATTTCCGGAAAGCTCTTTATAATTCTTATTTTCAAACGCTCCGAAATCACATTCCCGCAAATCCGGGACAAGCTTCACCGGAATTTCCGGAAACAGAATCTCCGCTGTCTGCACGCAGCGCTTCAGCGGGCTTGCGTAGACCACATCCGGGCGCGCGGCCGCAAAATCTCTGCCGGCCTTCAGCCGTTTCAGAGCCTCGCGTCCTTCCTCGCAAAGTTCCTCATCCGTCGTACCGATATAACGGCCCAGCGTATTTCCGTAAGTCTTTCCGTGCCGGATCAGATACAGCTCAGCCATGCTTGATCACCATCCCGATCCCGCAGACCACCCGGTGCACTTCCTCTGCCTCCGCGGCCAGGCGGCAGCAGAGACGGCCTGTGGCCTCCCGCCATTCCCGGTCAAAGGCTTCCACAGGCACCACGCCGCTTCCCAGCTCATTGCACAGAAGGATGACCGACGGATTTTTCTGTAAGATCCGCTCTGCCATTCCCCCTATGTCCCGGCCTTCTTTCAGGTTTCTGCGCACAAATTCATGCAGGTGAAAGACGGCCTTCGCCTGACACAGTTCTTCCTCCCCGCAGCAGGCGCCGTCCGCAAACTCTTCCTCTTTCAGGCCAAAGGTCTTTTTGGCATATTCCTTTTTCCCCTGAAACGCTCCTCCGATAATCAGTATCATGATTTTCTCCTATATTCTTCCCGCGATAAAGACGCAGGCCGCCATCACAAGCTCGCACATCTGCACAAAAAAGCCTGCCAGGTCTCCTGTAATGCCTCCAAACTGCTTCATGGACATGCGGAAATATCCGAAAAACACCAGCCAGCCGCCCACCACAGCCGCCGTCCCAAGCTTCGGGTCCAGAACGCACATCCAGCCCGCCGCCAGAAAGAGCAGCACATACAGGCAGAACATCACAATCCGCTCCTGAACCGCATCAGAAAACATGGCCAGCGTCCCTGTCTTCTTCGCGCAGGGAAAAGAGGCTACGCCCAGCCCGCTCATGGCCCGGGACAGCACAAAACCGCCCGCCAGCACAAGAACTTCTTTCCGATCCAGCTCGCTCCAGACCCCGAAAGCCGCCAAAAAATAGCAGCAGGCCGTGATCACCGCAAAGGCTCCCGCATGGGAATCTTTCAGGATCTCCAGCTTGCGCTCCCTGGGCTGATAGGAGGAAAGAGCGTCCGCCGTATCCAGAAGACCGTCCAGATGGATGCCTCCGGTGACCGCCACCGGAATCAGCACATAGACGGCGCTTTTCAGAATCTCTCCTGCCTGCAGGTGCTCCGAGAGCCACGCCCAGCCCACGGTCAGCGCTCCGATGACAATTCCGATCAGCGGAAAGAAGCACATCATATAGCGCATGTTTTCCTTTTCCCAGTCCGCCCCTGGCATGGGAATTTTCGAGTACATTGCAAATGCAATTTTAAAGCTGTTCCAAAGCCGTTTCATCATTTACTTCCTTTACTTTTCAGCTGCAGAGGAATCCCGCATACCACTTCCGCCACCTGGTCTGCCAGAAATGCCAGTTCCCGGTTGATATGTCCCAGCCGTTCCTGATACAGCGCTGTTACTTCATCATATGTAATTCCGTCAGAAAAGATATCGTTGGTGACGATGACCAGGTGGGCGCTTTTCTCCAGGAGCGCCTTTACACCGGAAAGAACTCTTGCTTCGGTCCCCTCCCCGGCCCCTTCTGTCTCAAACATCTCATTGGCCGTCAGATTGGACAGGCACTCCAGCAGGACCACGCCTTTTTCCGGGAGCTCCTGATTCTCCAGATTCACATAACATTCTATGGTCTCAAAACCTTTGCCGGCCCTGAGCTTTCTGTGGCGCTCCACCCTTCGTTTTCCCTCTTCGCCAAAGGGACGCATGGTCGCAATATAATAAAGGGGAAGTCCCTCTTCTTTTGCAAGCCTGACGGCTGTGTTTTCCGCATATTCGGATTTGCCGCTTCCGCTTCCTCCCGTAACCACTGTCAGCATCGTCTTTCCCCGCATTTCTTCAGAAAATTCCAGGCTGCGTCCGGATTGGACCAGAAAAACAGGTGCGGGAAACCGGCGTACAGAGTTTCCGTGCCGTGTACACAGCTCCAGCTCCGTTTCCGCAGAGGTTTCTTCGCTTCCATGGCGTCCCCGCAGCTTTCACTCTCCCAGTAATGGAATTCATGGCCGCGAATCTGGCCGCCCCGGGGCAGCAGAAGCTGAGTCCTCTCAGCCGTCAGCGTAATATAACCAAACCGGGACAGCTTCCCGGTCCGGTAAGCCTCCGCGTCCAGCACGCCTGCCATCGGATACTTCTGTCCATCCTCTCCCTCCAGCGTTCTGTGAAGATAGAGAAAGCCGCCGCATTCCGCGATGCAGGGCAGGCCGCCCTCCACAGCCTCCCGGATCTCTTTCCTCATGGAACTGTTCGCGGCGAGAGCCGCCGCATGAAGCTCCGGATAGCCGCCGCTTAAGATCAGGCCCTGCAGGCCCTCCGGCAGCCGGCTGTCTGAAAGAGGAGAAAAGGGAACCAGCTCTGCTCCCATCTCTTCCAGCATCCGCAGATTGTCCCGGTAAGTAAAGCAGAACGCCTCGTCCCGGGCCACGCCTACTTTAATCCTTTCTCCCTCCGGCAGCGCCGGAAGCTCCGGCTTTTCAAACTTCAGTTCCGGAGCCTCTTCTGCCATTTGAATGAGGGCATCCAGATCGATGGTCTTTTCCAGAAGAGCGGAAAGCTCATTCAGCTTTTCCTTCAGACGCTCGATTTCCCCAGGCAGCACCAGTCCCAGATGCCGGCTCTCCAGCACCAGATTGTCCGCTTTTGGCACATAACCCAGCACCCTGACCGGCAGTTTTTCTTCTATTTCCTTTTTCAAATCTCTGTAAAGGGCTTCCGGCATCTGATTCAGAATCACGCCCTGAATGTGGCTTTCCTTCTCATATTCCAGAAAGCCCTTCACCAGCGGAACTGCGGACATGCTCATTCCCCGGCAGTTTACAATCAGCACCACCGGCGCCTCCAGAGCCAAAGCCACATCAGAAGAACTGGCCTTTTCCGAGATTCCCCCCAGACCGTCATAATATCCCATGACACCCTCTATGACCGACAGGTCCGCTTCCGAAGCTGCCTCCCCGAACAGATAGCGGGTCGTGGCATAATCCGTAAAAAAAGTGTCCAGATTGCCGGAGCGGGTACCGATCACCCGGCTGTGAAACATGGGATCAATATAATCCGGACCGCATTTAAAGGAAGCCACCCTGTAACCCCGGTTCACAAGCGCCTGCAGAATTCCGCAGGTAATCAGCGTCTTACCACTTCCGCTGGCAGGAGCCGCCAGCATGATTCTGGGAAGCTTCATGTCAGTCCTCCCCCTTTCCCTGGCAGGAGAAAATGTATACAGGATTCTGGCCCATCATCATCTGATACGGACCCACCTTCTTCGATTTCGAAACCTGAATCTGCGTAATCTCCACATTTTCAAAGGGAAGCTCTTTCAGGCAGGCGTTCGCTTCTCCCACCGTCTCCAGCGTAATTGCATTGAGCACCACCCGTACTTTCGGATTCTTCCCAAGCACAAGCGCAAGTATTTCCTTCAGATTTCCTGACGAACCTCCGATAAACACATGGGTCGGAGCGGGCAGATCTTCCAGGGCTTCCGGCGCCGTTCCCTCCACCACATGGACATTCGGCGTGCCGAATTTCCGGCAGTTCTCCTCTATCAGCGCCGCTGCCTCCGGTTTTTTCTCGACAGCCCAGACCTGGCCCTCAAAGGCCCGCAGAGCCATCTCCACGGTCACAGAGCCTGTCCCGGCTCCCACATCCCAGGCAACCGAATCCTCCTGAAGCCGAAGCTTCTCCACCGAAAGCCCCCGGACCTCGCTCTTGGTCATAGGCGCGCTGCCCCTTAAAAATTCCTCGTCGGGAATACAGCCGCGGATCTCTTTCTGAAAATCCGGATTCTCAATCAGGGCCACGCAGAGTCCGTCAAAGGTCTGGCCTTTCAGCTCCTCCGGCGTTCCTTCCGTAATGCGTTCATCCGGATAATGAAGCCGCTCGCCGATATACAGTTTTACGCCCGGCAGGCCGTATTTCAGAAGCTTCTCACAAAGGGATTCCACCGTGTCCCGGCCGCCCAGCAGGGTAAACGTCCGAAAATGCATGCGGACCGCCGCGGTCAGGTTCTGCTCCCGTCCGTGGACGCTCATCAGCTTCACATCCTCCCAGGCCATTTTCAACCTGCTGCAGAAATAAGCCACAGAAGAAATTCCCGGTATCAGCTCCGTCTCAATTCCTTCCGCCTCAAAAGCCGCAGTCAGCCTTTTGGCCCCGCTGTAAAAGCCCACATCGCCGGACAGGGCCACCGCAATGCAGCCATACTGGGGATGTTCCTTTATAAACCCAAACATTTTCGCCGGATCATAGGCGTCAAACAGCGGTTTCCCCCAATCCCGGAAGCTGTCCAGCATCCGTCCGGAACCGAGAATACAGTCCGCCTTCCGAAATGTCTCAAATGCTTCCCGGGTCATATTTTCCGGAACGCCCATCCCGATGCCAATTAAAAACGCTCTGCGGCCGCCTGTCTGTGCCTCTTCTGCCTGATTCCCTGCAGGCTCCGCCTCTCTGACATCCGCGGAATCCGTCCCTTCCTTTGGAAACTCTTCCTTTGAAGTTCCCGTCTCATACGCCGGGAACTCCGGCCCTCTCTCCAGGGCAAACTGCTCCTTCAGAAAGTGGACTCCTTCCTCCACAGAAAGACCTGCCTGCTCCGGGGGCCGTCCAATCAGGACCACCTTCGCCCCGGCTCTCTCCGCCGCTTCCAGCTTTTCCGGGAAACCTCCTGCCCGGCCGGATTCCTTGGTCACCAGATACCTGGCCCCGGTCTGATGCAGCATAGCCAGATTCATTTCCATGGAAAAAGGGCCCTGCATACAGATCAGATGCTTTCCGGTAAGCCCCAGCTCCGTACACTGGCGCACCACCTCCGGCGTGGCCAGCACCCGCGCAAAGATTCGTTCCTGAAAATCCGGAAGCGCCGTAAACTTCGAAAGCTCCTTACTGCCTGTGGTGACCAGAACCGGTCCTTCCGTACCGGAAAGCCATGCGACCGCTTCCTCCACACTGTCCACAAGAACTCTGTTTTTCTCCTGATTTATCCACCGGGTCTGCTCTTTTTCCACAGGCGCCCCGGAGATCTGCTCCGGCGTCCGCTCCAGATTCTCTTTCAAAGCCTGCCCTGCAGAGCTTTCATCTGAAACCGACGGACGGATCAGGCGCAGATATCTGCAGGAAGCCCCCTCACAGGCTCTGTGAATATTTTCTGAAACTGCCGACGCGTAGGGGTGCGTCACGTCCAGAACCAGAGGGCGCTCCTCTTTTTCAAACAGCTCTTTCATTTCTTCCGCAGTCAGCCGTCCCTGGCGCACCTCCAGTCCCGGCTCCGGCTTCATCAGTTCTTTTCCATATTCCGTGGCCACGCAGCAGAGCGTGTCCACGCCTTCTGCCGCCAGCCATTCAGCCAGGATTCTTCCCTCCGTTGTCCCTGCAAATACGATTACCTGCTTCATTGTCGTCCTTTCACTCTCACCCAAAATTCACGGTATACTTTTCCAACGCCACTGCCAGCGTTACGCCGTCAGCCGCAGCCTTGCCCTGCAGAAGCTTCTTCCGCCCGGAAGCCCTTAAGGCACTGCGCTCACATACGCTTCCCACTCCCGTCACCTGCTTCACAAACTCCGACTCCGAGAGCTCTTCCTCATGCTCTGTCTCTGAGAGCTCCTCCGCCGTGTAGGTCAAAAGAGGGATCTGATGCTTTCTGCAGAATTCCAGAAGCCCCGGCTCTTCCTTCTTCAGATCGATGGAGGCCGCTTTCACGATACTGTGCATGGAAATCTGATTCTGCTCCATAACGCTTCTCACAAGAGCTTCGATCTTCTCTGCCGGTGTCCCTTTTTTACATCCGATTCCAAGAACCGTAATCTTCGGAACCAGATGAAGTGTTTTGGGAAAGGGATCATAGGTCTCGTCCAGAGAAATGCTGACGCCCAGCTCCCCCTTGTTCTGCACCGACAGTTCCGGCGGCACCGGACCGCAGAGCTCAAAATCACTGTACAGACCGATGGTCCGCTGCTCCACCACATCCGCCGCGATTTCCTTCGCCAGCTTCAGATCATCCAGATACAGGTTCTCCCGCCTCGCGAAATCGTCTACTGAAAAGCGTCCCCCCGCATCCGTGGCCGTCGTAATGACGGGCAAAGCTCCAAGCTCCGCCGCAATGGTCCGTGCCAGCTCATTGGCTCCTCCCAGATGTCCCGACAGCAGGGAAATCACAAAATGCCCCTGCTCGTCCATGCAGAGCACCGCCGGGTCTGAGGCCTTGCTCTTTACAAAGGGAGCCACAGCCCGGACCGCGATTCCTGCGGCTCCTATGAAAATCAGGCCGCCACATTCCCGGAATGCCCGCTCCGTCCAGTCCCGCAGGGATTCCTCCACCGGGCAGACTCCCCACTGCGCTGCTTCCTTCCCTTTCCCATATGCCTCGCAGCGGTCTCCGCGCTCTTCCATGGCTTCTTTTATATGGACCGCATAACGGCTTCCCGCTCTGGTAAATGCGATAACTGCAAGCCTCATCCTTACGCACCGCTCCCTTCCAGTTCCTCTTTCAGGCAGGCAAGCACTCTCCGGGCATCCTTCGATTCTCCCAGTGTCCCCTTTGTCTGGGAAAACACAAGAATTCCATTTTCCAGGCTGTGTCCGCTCCTGTGGTCTACATAAAACTCCATTCTTTCCAGAAGCCGTTCCATGACCCCCTCCAGAAGCCCCTTTTCTTCTAAGATCTCCAGAGCCTCATCCGTGGTAATGCAGTTCATCAGAGCCGCTGCTGTCCCCTGATCCGCACCCAGCACTGCCGCATGCGCCGTCAAAATCTCCATACGGCTGTCTGCGTTTCTGGAATGGGTGTTCATGATTCCTCCAGCCAGCTTCACCAGCTTGCCGATATGGCCTGCCAGAAGAATTCCTTTCGCTCCATATTCCACAGCGGCGTCAATGGCCTCCCCGAGAAAATTGCTGTACTTTACAGAATTCTTCAGAAGCTTCGGATGAAACTCATTCAGATAATCCAGTCCATAATTTCCCGGCACCAGCACCAGATATCTGCGCCCCCCGGCCAGCTGCATTTTGATATCCACCCGGATCGTCTGAATCAGGGCCTCCTCACTCATAGGCTCCACGATGCCGCTGGTACCCAGCACGGAGATGCCGCCCACAATCCCCAGGCGGGGATTGAAGGTCTTCATGGCCAGCGCTTCTCCTCCCGGAATCGAGATCGTCACAGACAGACCGCCCTCGTAACCAAGCTTCCGGCAGATCTCCTCCACGTTTTCCCGGATCATCTGCCTGGGAACCTTGTTGATTGCTGCCGCGCCCACGGGCTGTTCCAGCCCGGGCCTTGTCACGCGGCCCACGCCCTTTCCGCCATCGATCTGCACCCCCGGCTCTTCACTCTTCCGCACCACTGCATAGATCTCCAGTCCATCTGTCACATCCGGATCATCTCCCGCGTCCTTCCGAATCGCGCAGGAAGCCTCTTCCGCCGTCCACTTCGCCTCCAGCACTTCCAGATCAAGCCTGATTCCTTTCGGCGTCATCAGCTTTACCTCCGGCACCGCCTTTCCGGTCAGGAGCATGCAGGCCGCGGCCTTGGCGGCCGCGGCCGCGCAGGAACCGGTGGTGTAGCCCATACGCAGTTTTTTATTATTCTTAAAAATATATTTTTCCATACAACGCAATCCTTTCTCTCAGGACCTCGCTTGAGAGCCCCTCGGACGCAGCGGATGTATGCCGGTCCCATCCCCTCAGGGACTCGCTCCCACTCCCCTCGGACGCAGCGGATACATAAGACGCCCGGGGAAAACCACCCCGGCCGCCTAAGTACCGGCGTCCTCAGAGGGTCCCTGAGGGGATGGGACCGGCTCCGCGTTGTTGCTCCGGAAGGTGTTGTCAAGTTCGTTTCCAAGCTCACGGAATTTTATCCCTCTTCACCATATGCCACCGTATTCTTACCCTTAATTGACAAGGACATACTCGCCTCCAGCGGTCTGGTTTCCGCCTTTTCCGCGTCATCGTCAATCGGCGTACGTCCAGTACGCCTCATTCCGTTTCCTTGAAAAGACGGAAACCAGACCTACTGGAGGTCAAAGAGTCAGGCAGAGACTGTTCCGGCGCCCTGCAAGGCGCTTGAACGACGCGTACTGGACGTACGCGGAGTGAAAAGCAACACAGCAGGACACCGGAACAGCCCTGCTCTGACCGAATATGCCTTTGTCAATTAAGGGTAATCCTTTTCAGGAAGCCAGGCTATTCTTACCGGGGGAGTTTCCTTTCCACTCCTGTGATGCACACAGGTTGATACGGCAGGAAACACTCTTCCGGCTGCTGCCGATTCCGGTAACTGCGGTCTCTGGAAAAACCCTGTGAGAACGCCGGTGCTTAGGCGGCCGGGCGGTTTCCCCCGGGCGCCTTACGCATCCGCTGCGTTCGAGCGGAGCGCGAGCGTGTTTTGACAGAGACCGCAGTTACCGCAAGTGCTCATACTGCTCTACATTCCCTTCCGCAAAGCTCGGCAGCCCATTATAGAGAGCCAAAGCATATTTGTACAGACTGTAGGCCGTGACAGCTCCTGTGCCCTCGCCCAGATGCATGCCCGCGTGAAGAGGCGCTTCCATGCCGAGGGCGTCCAGCATCATCTTCCCTGCGGGCTCTGCGGAGCAGTGGGTAGCGACCATATATGCCTTGCAGGCCGGCGCCAGCTTCGCGGCGCAGTAAGCGGAAATGGAGGAAATAAAGCCGTCGATGAGCACGGGAACACCGGCAATCGCGCCTCCGATATAGCAGCCAATCATACCGGCGATATCCAGACTTCCGATTTTGGACAGAACGTCAATGATGTCGTTCGGATCGGGCTCATTTACGGCGATGGCCTGACGGATCACTTCTATCTTGTGCTCCAGTCCGGCAGTGGAAAGGCCGGCGCCCCGTCCTGTCACTTCAGCCGGGTCTTTGGAAAGAAGCACGGAAGCCATGGCTGAACTGGGGGTTGTGTTGCCGATTCCCATTTCTCCTGTGATGATCATGCGGTAGCCCTGTCCATAAAGTTCCCGGACAGCCTCGATTCCGGTAACGATGGCCTGAATGGCCTCTTCTCTTGTCATAGCGGGCTCTTTTGCAATATTTCCGGTTCCGTAGCGCACGGGCCGGTTCCAGATCCGGGGGTGCTTTCCGTCTGTGAGCATGCCGATATTGACGGGAATGACCTCGATTCCCTCCTGGCGGGCCAGGATGCAGACAGAAGAAATACGCTCTCCCATATTCTCCAGCACCTGAGCCGTCACCTCGCTTCCCGTCTGGCTGACGCCCTCAGCTACCACGCCGTTGTCCGCCCCCATAATCACAACCACGGGATTGGGATTTTCCACTTTTTCCGTACCATAGATGCCAGCAAGCTGAACGACCATGTCTTCCAGCTTTCCCATGCCGCGCAGGGGTTTGCAGAGAGAATCCCAGTGCGCCCAGGCTGCGTCCGCAGCTTTCTGGTCAAAGGGTTTGATTTGCGCAAGATATTCTTCCAGTTTCATTGTTTCCGCCGTCCTTTCCAAAATTCTATCTCTGCGCCGGCGTGCAGGGGCGGTATTCTCCTGCACGCGGCGGTGTCAGCGTCCTCCCTGATACAGCATCGCGTTGCAGATGGCCGCCGCGATGTTGCTGCCGCCCTTCCGGCCTCTGGGCACAATATAGGGCACGCCAGCCGTCATAATCAGTTCTTTTGCTTCTACTACATTGACAAAGCCTACCGGGGCTCCGATGATCAGTGCCGGAGCTATCTTTCCTTCCCGTATCAGCTCATACAGGCGGATGAGAGCTGTGGGGGCGTTGCCCACCGCAATGATCAGGGGACCGGAGAGCTCTGCGGCCTTTTCCATGCAGACCGCCGCCCGGGTACAGCCTTTCTCTTTTGCTGTTTCTGCCACGTCCGGATCAGACATAAAGCAGTAAACTTCTCCTCCGCATTCCGCCATGCGTTTTTTGCTGATGCCGGAAGCTGCCATTTTCGTGTCTGTGACAATGGAGGCTCCTGCGTTCAGAGCGTCGATTCCCTTCTGCACCGCATCCTCGGAAAAGCAGAGATTGTCTGCGTAATCAAAATCCGCCGATGTGTGGATGCAGCGCTTTATTACAGAAAACTCCGGCTCCGGCCAGGTGCGGCCTCCCAGCTCCTTTGTGATGATTTCCATGCTCCGTTTTTCGATTTCCATGGGTTTTACTATTTCTATCTTTTCTAACATGTTATCCCTGCCTCTAATATCTCATAGATTCGTTTCATGTCCAGTGAGTTTCGTACCAGATCCGCCAGCTTGTCGTATTCCCGGCGTTTGTGCTCTTCGGGATCAAAATGCCAGTTTTTCGGATCGATTCCTTTCCTGCGCATCAGACGGCTGACTGTCATGGCCGCCAGATCCCCGTAGTCGAAAATGCCGTGGAGATAGGTTCCGAATACGGTTCCTTCCGGATTGGAAAGCCCGTCCAGACGGCCGTCTTCCAGATAAATGGTTTCCTGGCCGTCTCCGGTCTTCTCTGTGCGGCCCATATGGATTTCATAGCCCTGGACCTCCCGTCCGGCGAATTCTCCGCAAATGGAAACCGTGTTCACGCGGCCCTGAATCTGAGTTCTGGTTTTTGCCCTGGAAAATACCGTCTTCGTGTGCAGAAGTCCCATGCCCCGCATGCTGCCTCCGTGCTCCACGCCGTCCGGGTCCTCCAGCAGCTCTCCCAGCATCTGATAGCCGCCGCAGATTCCCACGACCGGAACCTTCTGCTCCGCACAGCGCAGAACCGCCGTCTCCATGCCGGATTCCCGGAGCCAGGTCAGATCGTCCATGGTGTTTTTCGTACCCGGCAGGAAAATCAGATCCGGTGTTCCCAGCTCTCCTGCGCTTCCCACATAGCGCAGCGACACGCCGTCCATGCGCTCAAAGACATTGAAGTCTGTGAAGTTGGAGATGTGGGGCAGACGGATGACCGCCAGATCGATGCCACCTTTCTGCCCCGTATGGGTCAGACGGTCTGAAAGACTGTCCTCATCGTCGATGTCGAGAGGCGTCAGCGGAACCACGCCCACCACCGGAATCCCGGTCTTGTCCTCGATCATCTGAAGCCCCGGCTTCAGAATCTCCACGTCTCCGCGGAATTTGTTGATGATAAGTCCTTTGATCATGGACTGCTCTTCGTCCTCCAGAAGCTTTACCGTGCCGTACAGGGAAGCGAACACGCCGCCCCGGTCAATGTCGCCGCAGAGCAGCACGGGGGCCTTCGCAATCCGTGCCATTCCCATGTTAACGATATCGTTTTCCTTCAGGTTGATCTCCGCAGGGCTTCCCGCTCCTTCGATTACGATAATGTCGTATTCATCAGACAGTTTTTCAAACGCTTTCTCGATCTCGGGAACCAGCTGCTTTTTGTTGGCGTAATAATCCATGGCTTTCATGTTGCCAAGGACCTCTCCGTTTACAATCACCTGGCTTCCCACATTGCTGGTGGGCTTTAAGAGAATCGGGTTCATCTCCACTGTGGGCTCGATTCCCGCCGCCTCTGCCTGCATGGCCTGGGCCCGCCCAATCTCAAGCCCGTCCTTTGTAATATAGGAATTCAGGGCCATATTCTGGGATTTAAAGGGGGCCGTCCGGTAGCCGTCCTGCATGAATACCCGGCAGAGTCCCGCCACCAGAAAGCTCTTTCCCGCATTGGACATGGTCCCCTGCACCATAATGACCTTTGCCTTTTGTTTCTTTTCACTCATGTCTGCCCCACAACCTTTCCAAGCGCTTCCAGCAGCCGCTCATTCTCTTCCCGGCCCCGGACCGCCGTCCGGTAATAATCCTCTCCAAGCCCCCGGTAGTTTCCGCAGGAACGGAGCAGGATTCCTTCATTCAGAAGACGTTCCGTAAGGTTCCTGTCCCCTTCTGCCCGGAAGCACAGGTAATTGGCCTGTCCGTCCAGAACATGAAAACCGAGATCCTCCAGCGCCTTTTTCAGGAAGGCCCTCTCTCTCTGTACCAGACGGACGGTTTCTTCCTGGAAGCCTTCCGCTTTCAGCGCCGCGATTCCTGCTGCCTGGGCCGGCTCCGACACCGCCCAGGGCTGTCCGGCTTTCTGCATCCGCAAAAGCAGCTCTGTGTCGGAACACAGCGCATAACCAAGCCGCAGCCCCGGAATCGCAAAAAGCTTTGTAAAGGATTTTAAAATCACCAGATTCGGGTACTCCTCCAGAAGTTCCGAAGCCGTGTACGCTTTCTCTTCCGGCACAAAATCCAGAAAGCATTCGTCCAGAAGAACCCGGATACCCAGTTTCCTGGAACGCTCAAGAAGCTCCCGGATCAGAGCCTTTTCCGTGAGAAGTCCCGTGGGATTGTTGGGATTGCACAGAAATACCAGTTCCAGATCCGGGGACAGCTTTTCCAGGAAAGTCTTCGTTACGGGAGACTCGCCCAGCTCATGGAACACGATTTCCGTCCCTGTCTGAGCCAGGGCTTCCTCATACTCCGCAAAGGCTGGAGCCGTCACAAGAGCTTTTTTCGGGCGAAGGGCGTATACCAATCGGTATATTAAATCTGCCCCACCGCTGCCGCATAAGATATGTTCTGTTTTCTGACCCGTGTATTCCGCCAATTCTTTTCTTAAGCGCCTGCAGAACGGGTCCGGATAAAAAAGAGATTGTTCAAGGCTTTCCAGCACGGCCTCCCGGACGCCGGGCGGCATCCCCAAAGGATTGATGTTTGCGGAAAAATCCAGCAGCTCCGAAGGCCTTCTCCCACTCTTTTCCGCCGCTCCCTGCAGATCGCCTCCGTGAAGGAATCCCTTTTTACACTCTGCCATATTTCCGGTCCTTCCTCAGTACATCCCGCATTCCCTCAGCCGTATACACGACCGCGCTGGCATAGACGGGAATTCCTGCCTTCACTGCCGCTTTTTCCGTCACAGGTCCGATGCAGACTGCCTTTGCAGTGATGCTTCCCGCTTCCGGCACCATCGCCGCGAAGGCTTTCACCGCCGAAGCGCTGGCAAAGGTCACGTAATCTGCTTCCGGTAGCTGGCGGTTCAGCTCCTCTGCCTTGCGGTCGTCTCTTCTGGTCCTGTAGATCGCCGCGTCCGTATAGGCGATGCCTGCCGCCGCAAGGGCTTTCGGAAGCTCCTCGGAGGCTTCCTCCGCCCGCAGAAGCAGCACTCTGTCTGCCGCAGTCAGATTCGGTATCCATTCCTTCGCCATATCTGAGCTGGAATACCGGGAGGGCACAAAATCCGCATAGATTCCCGCCTCTTCGAGAGCCGCCTTTGTTCCTTCCCCGATTACCGCAAAGCGGAGAGAAGAAAGCTTCCGAATGTCGATCTGCTGTTTTCTCAGGGCCTTCCGGAAAATCTCCACCCCGTTTCTGCTGGTGAACACAGCCCAGGTATAAGAGCTTTTGCCCGAAGCCAGCTCCTCCACGGCCTGCAGAAACGCCGGCTCCTCCAGCTCCTTTGTATAAATCAGGCTGAACGGGATTACTTCTGCTCCGTCCTCTTCCAGTACAGTTTTCTGCTTTTCACACATGGACGGCGTTCCCGTCAGGAGTACCCGGACGCCGGAAAGGGGGCCTCTGCCGTACCAGGACAATTCTTCTGCCAGACCTGCCACGCCGCCGACCACTGTGATGGCCGGGGTCTGGATTCCCGCCTCCTTTGCCTTATCCGCGATATTTTCCAGAAGTCCGGTGACGGCCCTCTGCCGGGCAGTCGTTCCTTCCTGGATCACTGCCGCCGGAGTCTTCGGATCTTTTCCATTTGCCATCAGCTCGGAAGCGATACGGGGAAGATTCTTAAGCCCCATCAGGAAGACAAGGGTTCCCTCCTCTTTCGCAAGAGTCGCGTAGTCCAGCACCGTACCTTCCTTGGAAGCGCTTTCATGTCCCGTAATGACGTGGAAAGAGGAAGCATAGTCCCTGTGCGTCACCGGAATGCCCCCGTAAGCCGGGGCCGCATAAGAAGAAGAGACACCCGGGACAATTTCAAACTCCACGCCAGCCTTCAGAAGCTCCTGGGCTTCTTCCCCGCCGCGGCCGAAGATGAAAGGATCTCCACCCTTGACACGGGCCACGTTCTTTCCCTCCAGAGCCTTCTCCACAAGAAGAGCGTTCGTCTCCTCCTGGCGGAGATGATGCCTGTCTGCCCGCTTGCCTGCGTAAATCAGTTCTGCGTCTTCTCTCGCCTCGTTTAAGACTGCCGCCGAAGCCAGATTGTCATAAACCAGAACGTCCGCCTTCCGGATACAGTCCAGGGCTTTTTCTGTCAAGAGTCCCATATCCCCGGGACCCGCTCCCAGCAGCCAGACCCTGCCCTGCTTCACTTTCCGCGCCAGGCTTTCTCCAAGGGTACGGGCGGCGTCTTTCTCCGTCCTGTCCGCGCCCTCCAGCATACAGCTTCCTTCTGCAAAATGAAGTTTTCCGGCCTCCGGCGCATAAAGCACCTTCATATGGAGCTTTCCTTCAGCCATCCTGCATAAACCTGCCGCCGGAGCGTTGCAGCTTCCGCCGATGGCCTTCAGGAAGCTTCTCTCCGCCGCCAGTTCCAATGCCGCCTCGGGACAGTGAATCGCCTGAAGAACCTCCGTCAGCCGGCCCTCCTTTGACTCCACCGCAAGAATGCCCTGGCCTGCCGCCGGGAGAAATGTATCCGGCTCCAGATATTCCAGACAGATTCCATCCTCCTCCGTGATTCCAAGACGCTCCAGCCCTGCCGCCGCCAGAAGGATGGCGTCATACTGGCCTTCCTTCAGCTTCCGGAGGCGTGTCTGTACATTTCCCCGGAGAAGCCTGATTTTCACCAGAGGATTGATCTCTTTGAGCTGCAGCTCCCTCCGCAGAGAGCTGGTTCCTACTACGCTTCCCGGCGCCAGATCCGCTGCCCGGGTACCGCTGGTGGTCACAAGCACGTCCCGCACGTCCGCCCGGGAAAGCACCGCGCCGATTCCCAGCCCTTCCGGAAATTCCATGGGCATATCCTTGGCGCTGTGTACCGCCAGATCGATCTCCTCCCGCAGAAGGGCCTCCTCAAGCTCCTTCGTAAATACGCCCTTTCCTCCGAAAGAAGTCAGGGACCGGTCCAGAAGCTCGTCGCCCTTCGTGGACATTTCCACGATCTCAATCTCTGCCTCCGGAAATGCCTCTTCTATTTTCCGCCGCACCAGATCCGTCTGGACCAGGGCCAGCCTGCTTTTTCTCGTTCCTATCCGAATTTTCATAGTTCTCCCCTGCCTTACTTTTCCAGGTTGTAGCCCCGGGGCGTAATCATCCGCCCGTTGCTCACATAGGTCTGGGAATTTCCGATCAGCACCACGCTGAACATATCAATCTCCGCATCCTTCAGCTCAGCGAGAGTCGTAATCTGGCTCTGCTCCCCCCTGCGGCCTGCGTGGCGCACGATTCCCACAGGAGTCCCGGGACTTCTGTATTTCATCAGAATATCTGCGGCCTGCTCCACATACCCTGTCCGCTTTTTGCTCTTGGGATTGTAAAGGCACACGATCAGATCGCTCTGGCCTGCACAGTCCACCCGCTTCATAATCAGATCCAGAGGCGTCATCAGATCGCTTAAGCTGATGACCGCAAAATCATGCATCAGCGGGGCGCCCAGAACAGAAGCCGCCGCGCTGGCCGCCGTCACGCCCGGCACCGTCTCAATCTCGATGTCTGCCCCCATTTCTTCTGCCACCTGATAAATGATACCTGCCATGCCGTAGATGCCGCTGTCTCCGGAACTTACCATGGCCACGGTCTGATCCTTCATGGCCTCCTCCACCGCCATGCGGCAGCGCTTCACCTCCTGCATCATCGGCGTCGCCAGATAGGTCTTATCCGGAAAAAATTCCTTCAGCATCTCCACGTAGGTCGTATAGCCTGTGATGATGTCCGCCTTTTCAATGACGTCTATGCATTTGGCTGTCATGTGCTCATAGCCGCCGGGCCCAAAGCCCACCACATACAGTTTTCCCATCTTCTTTCCTCCTGCCAGGATTCTGGTTTACAGATACTGTTTTGCAAATTCTATTCTGTAAATTTTATTTTGTAAATTCTATGCTGCAGATTATGCTTCCCTTTGTTCTCAATGCAATACTCAATGCAGTATTTTTACGGTTCCATACACCGGAAAAACGCCCGCAGCTCCTCCGGGGCCGCATTTTCCCGAATCCGGTAAAAAAGCTTGTCAATCGCTCTGTCCAGTCCCTTTTTCTCTGCTTCCTCCTCGATCCAGGCCTTGACCTCCTGAATCTGCGGCACAGCCTGCTGGAAAATCATCCAGCGCATGAAATCTTCCTGGTACTCGTCCAGGATCTCTCCCGCCTGGCGGACCGCCTGCTTTTTTGCCTGGTTATTGGCCTTCGCCAGCTCCTCAAAGTCGTCCATGTTGTAGAAAAAGGTCCGGGGAAGTCCCGCGATGCTCTCCTCGATATCCACGGGAACCGCCAGGTCCACAAAGACTCTCGGCTTCTCTGTCTTCAGCTTCTCTTTCACTCTGGCGCAGGTCAGCGTATAATGGGGACTGGCCGTGGCGCTGATCACCACATCCATCTGATCCAGATATTCGTAGCGGTCTTTATAGTCAATCAACGTATTGGATTCGCTCTTCATATGCGCGTCGTGGGTCAGCGTCACATTCCGGATCGTGCTGTAAATATGAAGCCCTTTCATACTGTAAAGATTCTTCAGCACAATGCCGCCGATCTGTCCCGTGCCGCCGATGACCATCACATGCTTTCCCGCAAGGCCCCCCAGAGCCTCGTCCGCCGCCTTCACCGCAAGCGTGGCTGTGGAAACTGCAGTCTTGGAAAGATCGGTTTCCGTCTTGATTTTTTTGGAACAGGTGATCGCATAGCGGAACAGGGTATTCAGATACTTTCCGGATGTTCCTGCCGCCTGGGCCTGCTCCTGGGCCTTTTTCACCTGTCCGAGAATCTGATCTTCGCCCACCACCATGGAATCCAGACCTGCCGCCACGGAAAACAGATGACAGACTGCCTTCTCATCCTGATAGAACCGCAGATAATCCGCCACATTCGGGCTGTTTTCAGCGCCGGCGGCCCGTAAGATCAGCTGCTGCTGCAGGGTAAACAGATTCTTTCTCTGTCCGTCCTGGTCCTCATAATAAGTATAGATCTCCGTCCGGTTGCAGGTGGAAATCACCACGCTTTCCGCCGCCCGGCCCTCGGAAATCAGCGTCCGCATCAGTTCCTCCTGCTGCTCCTTTGTGAAGGCAAACAGTTCCCGGACCTCCAGCGGCGCCGTTTTATGGCTGATACTCACAAGCCGGATACTCATTACGCGTCTACTCCCTTTCTGAACTCATGTGTAAAGGTCTTATCATAAAGCTTCGACAGCTCATACTCGTCTCCGAGGAAGTCGCCCACTACGGTGAGGGCCGTCTTGCGGATGCCTGCCTCACGCACCTTATCCGCGATATCCTCCAGGGTACCCCGCACAATCTTCTGGTCCTCCCAGGTCGCCTTGTAAACCACTGCCACCGGCGTATCCGGACGATATTCTTCCCGCAGTGTGGCAGCAAGCTCGTCCATCATTCCCACACTCAGGAAAATAATCATGGTCGCGTGATGCTTCGCCAGGTCACGCAGCTTTTCTCCCTCCGGCATGGGCGTGCGGCCTTCCATTCTGGTAAGAATCACCGTCTGGCTGACTCCCGGCAGCGTATACTCTTTTTTCAGCACGGCTGCTGTCGCAAGGAAGGAACTGACGCCGGGAATGACCTCATACTCGATTCCCATGCGCTCCAGCGCGTCCATCTGCTCTTTGTGCGCTCCGAAAATCGCCGGATCGCCCGTATGCACCCGGACTACTTTCAGCCCCTTTTCTTCGCCGTCCTTCATCACAGCCAGAACCTCTTCCAGCGTCATGCCGGCGCTGTTGTAAATGGCCGCGTCCGGCTTTGCGTCCCGCAGCACCTCCGGGTTCACCAGAGATCCTGCGTAAATGATCACATCCGCGCTGTCAATCAGTTTCTTTCCCTTAATGGTCAGAAGCTCCGGATCTCCCGGGCCTGCTCCGATAAATGATACCATCTGTCCTACCTCTTCTCTCTCTTCTCTCTCTTCTCTCTTTTCGTTACTGCTTGCTCCGTTTACGGCGCCCTTTTTCTATCGCCATTTCAAGACTGTTTCTACAGGAAATAGAAGCTTTATCTGTCGCTGCCTGTAATTATTTCCGCTTTATCATAACAGTCGTAAAATAACTGTATTCCCGTTCCGGATCAAGAGGGCCGATATACTCGTCCTTCATCCCCACACAGCTTAATACCGTCGCGCAGTCCCTGTCCCGTCCATATTTGTCAAGCAGCTCTCCGATCCGTTCTATGCTGTTTCCGGCTTTCATCACCACCACATTGTCAAAGCCCGCAATGGC
>ERZ1643249.1190-NODE-1190-length-26563-cov-7.005998_pt1 | contig 26563 bp, 42 predicted proteins | sample MGYA00579263_ERZ1643249 | MGnify/ENA primary metagenome ERZ1643249 (study PRJEB29033, sample SAMEA4952264) | chicken gut metagenome | biome: Broiler Chicken; feature: Gastrointestinal Tract; material: Caecum | place: Ireland | collected 2018 | study: Broiler...
TACTTCCAATTGTCGTCTGAACTCCAAATCGAACATTTAGCGTATTAGAATTAGGGCATTTGCTTAGCAACAAATTTCTTTCTTCTTGAGTTAACTGAAAAGTGTAATTACCTGTATTAGCAATTCCTTCTTTTAAAATAGTTTTCCCTGAAAACTCTAAATAAGCGTCAACCTTAAATCCACCAGGATTAGTAAATTCTAAATAAGGATTACCGTCAGAATTGAAATTATCTGCTCTTGTTATGTTTGCTTGTCTTGGAATATTTGGAGCTGATATTTGGCCTGATACTTCACCGTTTGCATGGTATGAATTTATCGCAAAAGCTTGAGTTGTATAAGGAAACGAACCATCATTATTATGATAAATAGTTATATCCTTTTCAGCCATTAAAGTATAACCAGGATATAATCTATAGTTTCCTATATTATATTCAGTTCCTGAAATCCATATAGTACCATAACTCGAACCTGTTGAAGTTCCACCGCCATAGTAACCATACACTCTCAACTTAAAAGTTGAGTAATTTCCATTTATATTTTGACCTGTTAATTCAGCAGTGCCAATAAAAACTGTTGAATATTTACCGTTTATTCTTGCAAATTCTTGTCCGTTCATACTATCACATCCTTGTCCACCATGTTTGGTCATCAATTTCTTGAATTAAAGTGCCACAAATTTGAGCTTCATCTTCTATAATTGCTTCTTTTGTTGACATACCTTTATCCGTAAATCTAGTTTTAACTTCACCTTGCAAAGTATATAGCCTTATCCCATCAGCATTCGCTCTAAAGACAACGTCAATATTTGAAGATGTAATAGTTATACCTTTTGAAATGTTAACGGTATCAGTAGTAGTTTCGTTTTGGTTTTGAGAATATGCTAACTTAACATTACCTTTGTTACACATTAAGTCATATATTTCAATAGCATTATTAGTATCAGAAATGAATTCTATATTTATATGCCTTGAGCTGACTTCTAAAGGTTGAGTTATATATTCTCCCGTTTCATTATCTTTTTCACCAGTATAAAACTCTTTATCTTCCAAACTTGATAAATCGTATTCAAAATCATTGATTTTAACTTTAGTTTTAGCTAATTGAATTAACTTTTTATATTTGAAACAAATTGAATATATTCCATCTGGAACTTCTTGTTCTTGAATAAAACTTCCTTTTTGAATAACTATTGAGTTAGAATTTACAGCTTTTTCATTTGTTTTCCTCGTTGCTTTACCTATCCAATATTCATATAAACTATATATTGCTTTATAATTAACCTCCATTTCGGTATTTTCATTATTGGATATACTAGTATAGTCTTTATATGTTTTTAGCTCTCCAATAGGCTCTAAATCAACTGTAGTTGGTGTTTCTAATTGATAATATACTTCTACTGGATGTTCTGATAACCATTGTTTAAAACCTTGAACATCACTACTATTTAATCTTGACTTATAGATGCCTATTCTAATAGACCCTCCACCAGTTGCGCAATATTCATAATCAGTATCATTAAAAACTTTTGGAATGTATTTAAACCTATTCATTTTAAATTCACTACTATTTTTCATATTTTGAACATTTAAAAACACTGACAATATTGTATCATTTGTAAAAGAACTTATTTCCCAATTTTCACTACCATCTAAAACCACTTTAGCAACGTTCTTATATAATTTATTATCTTGTATATAATCTTGTTCTGCTACAAAGTTATCATTTAAGCTATATGTTAGTTTGCTTTCTTGATATGGCTCATTTTCGGTAGCTTTAGATTTAGCTACTATTGAATTATATGGTTCACATTCATTAGCTATTGAACCCTTTTCTAGTTGAACATATATTTTATAATTATTTAATTTTGTTCCGTTAATAACACATATTTCCGCTTGTTCATCATTAGAAGTTTTTATTAATTTATTGGTTAAATTAACATTTGTACTTAATTCTTTTTGAATGGTGTTATCAATATTCCTAGTTCTTATGATAACTTTATTTATTAAAGAATTAACTTTATATGATAAAGTAGAACCTGTTTTAATTGGATTACTTAGTTTAGTTCTAAAAAAGCAATCAGCTGTTGCCGTTCCGTTTAAAATAATAGCTCCATCATTTGAATAGGATAATGATACTCCATTTAATGTTTTTGGTTCAACATAAAACAAATTATTCCCTCTAACTACTTCTACTTCTTGTGGAAAATCTGGGCTTGGGCTTGGTTTACCACCACTAAATGGTTCATAAACAAAGTTATCTGCTGTTTGAGTTTTCCCTCTTAATGATATTCTAAATTTAAGACTTATTTTGCTCCCTGCACTTAAAGCAAAATAACTTCTTAGCAACAACGTTCTTCCATCAAAATTATCTCTAGTTATTAGTTCTTTTATAACTATTGTTTTGCTTTGTAAATCATCTTTTTCAATTTTGAAACCAGTTTGAAATTGTTCAATGCTATAATAACCATCAGTTACCATCATAGTAACATTTCCTGTTATTTCAACGTCTTTTAATTCAACAACGCAATAATATTTAGTACTTGTTTTTAACAAATCACTTGCGTTAGTGAAAAAATTAGAATATGTTGTTGCCGTACCATCCGAATGGTCATAAGAATAACTAAACCAATCATTATCTTCTTCTTTTATAAGTGAAGAAACATTTGAAAAATCTTTATTATAAAAATTATCTCCAGTCGTTGTTATTTGCCTTGTATAGCCGTTTATTCTAACGTTATTAACCGTTTCATCTAGTGCATCAAACAGTTTTATATTAGAGCCTATTATCGTCTTATCTTTTTTTGAATCTTCTCCATCATTTTTAAACCATAAACCAGTATTTCTAAATATATTGTTACCTCCAGCTTCGCTAAAGGTATTTGTAATTCCTTCTGTCGACGATATAACTAAATCATTTATGGTACTTTTATCATAATAATTATTTTTAATGCTATCATTAATTTCATTTTTAACATTCGAGAATTGTGATTCTAAAGTGTTTAAATTGTTTCCAAATTTTAATTGTAATCCATTATTATCTATCTTTCCAATCAATTCAGAATTTTGGTTATATATTTCTAAACTTCCATTTGTATTATTTTCACCACCAAGTTTTAATGTTCCACCTTTAATCATATCGGCAATTAAATTAATAACATTTATATTTTTCATATCTAACGTTCCATCGATTGTCCAAGCTGAATTAAAAGTTCCGTTTATTCCCGTAGTACTAAAACCAATTCCACCGGAATTAATAACCATCACATTGGTTGCTTCTTCTTTAGGTAATTTATCAACAACCAAAATTTTATCTCCATCATAAATCACGTAAGAATTACCCATCATTCCAAGAATTTTACTAGTAGCTTCTTTAAGTTCTTGTTCTAAAATTATTTTTGTATTTTCAGAAATTTCTTTTGCAATTTGACTAGTTGAATTATTTACATTTTTTATCAAATCTTTTAAAGAATTTTTAAAATTCCCAAATTCTATATTTTTGTATTTTTTGGATATTACATCCCATTTAACTGATATAACATTAGTTATTAAATCCATCTTAAGTTTTTGATGTTTAACATAAATTGTATCACCTACATCAGTTATTTTGTCCAAATGAGCGGATAATGTATAATTAACTTTTGGAAATTTATTCTCATTCAAAAAAGAAACTGCTTGGTTTCTTAAATCTTGTAGTAAAGCTTCATTATATAATTCTGTTGAAGCATAATCTTCTTCAGATAAATCTTGAGTAAATGAAACTACTTTAGTAAAAGGAATTTTATATATTTCTTCATCTATAGTAATATACTTTTCAGGCAATAATAATCCATCTTTACCTACCGGAAGTATTTTAGTACAAACATTACTCCAATCTTCATTAGACTTTATATCTGTAATATTTTTACCATATTTTAAAACAACTCCTCTATCAGAGCCTATTTTAGAATTAACTGAAATTTCAAAATTATTTCTAACTAAATGTCCACCCCATCTATCAATAATAACTGATATAGCCTCTTCAAGTGAAGTTCTTACACATCTATATGTATTATTAGTTGTTATGTCAGAGCTTGTATTAAAAGGTGTTTTAACGTCGCAATTACTATTCAAATGATCTAATGCGTATCCACAATTTTTATCAACAATATAGCTATCTTCAATTATATAATTGGAAGTATCAAAATAAACATGTTTAGCTTTTACAGATAATTTGCTTTTGCTACGCTCAGGATTCATAAGTCTAAAAGCTTGAACCCCCTCAGGAAATGGTGTAGGACATGTAATTATCATATTAGCTTGATAATAGTCTATATTATCTATTTTATCTTCAATTTCTATGTAATAATCACCATTATCTTCTTTGTAAACTTCACATTTAATTGGATTTAATACTTTTATTCCGTTGTTATTAAATAATTTTTCATCCGAATCGTAAACTTTAATCATTATAACCACCTGCTTTTAGGTTTTACTTTTATTCTCTCTAAATTTCCGGTCCACGTAACTAAATTTTTACCAACATTTAATATTGGAAATTCTCCAAACATATTTCTGTTTTTTAATTCACCTTCAAAGTAAGCATCTTGATTTTCACTGTCAATTATAACTTCACCATTATCATCAAACGTATAGGTGAAAATTTGAATATTATCTAAATATAAAGCTACTGTTCCAGTTCCATATAAATGAATTATTGGTTTAGATTTTTCTAATCCGGAATTATATATTTCGATAGAATTTTGTGAATCAATTGATACATCCAACTCAATTTCATTAACTTTATATTTAAATGGCTGAACGTGGAAAGAAATCGTAGATGTTTTAAATCTTAATAAATCTTGGTAATCTATTTTATCAATAATTTTTGCTTTATAATATTTATCTGGTTCATTTGAAAAAACCAATTCTCCTTCACCAGTAAAATATTTTATAACATCATTAATTTGATAATCTTTGGATAAACCTATTTCTATTTCTTTATCATAAGCTTCATAACCTAATTCATTAATAATATCTCCATCAACACCATCAATGTCAATAATTTCAGTTTTTAATTTAGGTTTTGATATAGATGGTAACTTTGAAATTATTAAACCTGGTATTGTATTGCTATTTATACCTTTCCAAATTATATTACTCATGAATAAATCACCCTCTCAACAGTATCAGTTACAAATCTACCTGCAACTTCACTATCTAACTCAATTTTCATTTCTTTTAAAGCTTTTTTTAAAGATTCAACTAAATTTATTTGAGAAACACTACCATTACCATAATTGTTAACTGAATTATACGAATTTATATTTGAATTCAAATCATAATCAGTTGGTAAGGCATTTTGTATTTGCTTATTTACGCCTACCATTTCATTAGTAAATCCTTCACCAATACCTAAAGCTAAATTTTTACCTATTTCATCTCTAAATACCGTTGAAGGCGAATGAATTCCAAAAATATCTTTAATACCTTTTAAAATAGATTTTCCAAATCCTTTTATTTTATCTAAAACCCAATCTTTTGCATTATTAATTCCGTTCCATAATCCCTGAACTAAATTTTTACCAACATCTAGCATTCCTGATATACCATTTGTTATACCATTTTTAACTTTATTTAATAATTCTTTACCTATTTCACTCATTTTTGTGTAATAATTTGCAATACCAGAAATAAATGATGAAATTATTTCAGGAATTTTTGAAATCAATTGTGGTATAGCTTTTACAATACCAAATGCTAGTTTAACAGTTAATTCAATACCAGCTTCTACTATTTTTGGAAGATTATCAGTTATTGCAATTATTAGTTTATCTATTATTTGTGGAATTTTATCAATCAATTGTGGTAGTGCAGTTATTAGACCGTCAGCAAGACCTATAAGCAATTGAATACCGGCATCAATAATTAAACCAATATTATCTAACAAAGTATTAACCATAGTAATCACAGCATTTACCATTTGAGGTATTAAAGTTGGTAATTGTTGTGCAATTCCTTGAACTAAAGAAATAATCAATTGAATACCTACTTGTAATATTTGTGGTAACATCGTTATAATACCAGTTACTAATGTACTAATAACTTGATTAACACTGCTTAAAATGGATGGCAAATTTGTTAATATTCCGGTAATTAAACTATTAATTAAAGAAGTACCCATCTCTACTACTTTTGGTAATAACATTTGAACCCCTTTCACAATTACTTCTGATAGTCCATCTACCACTACTGAAACTTTTGGAAGAATATTATCAGCAACTGTAAAAATACTATCAACAAAATTTCCTATTATTCCTTCTAAATCAGCATTTTCAGACGCTATACCAGTCAATAAATTACTCCATGAAGATTTCATTGAAGCAATAGAACCTTGTATTGTTGTACTTGCTTCTTTAGCAGTAGTGCCTGTAATTCCAAGTTCCCCTTGTATAACATGAATTGCTTGATAAACATCATTTAAATTATTTATATCATATTTAATACCTGTGATTTTTTGAGCATCAGCAAGTAATCTTTCCATCTCAGTTTTAGTACCACCATAACCTAGTTTTAAATTGTCTAACATTGTATAATTTTGCTTAGCAAATCCTTGATATGCATTTTGTATCATTTCCATAGAAGTTCCCATTTTATTAGCATTATCAGACATATCAGTAATGGCCATATCAGCAACTTCAGCACTTTTTGCGGTATCTCCATTTAAACTTTGTAAAAGGCTTGCTGAAAAAGAAGTAACAGTTTCCATATATTCGTTCGCAGACATTCCAGCCGTTTTGTAAGCATTATTGGCATACTGTTCTACAATTCCAGCACTATCTTTAAATAAAGTCTCAACTCCACCTATTAACTGCTCATAATCAGCATAACTTTCTAATGCCTGTTTTCCAACATTCAATAGTGAAGAACCAACAGTTTTTACCGCACTTACTAATCCTTTGATTCCTGCAATTATTCCTTCACTTATCAAATTGCCTTTTATTAAATCTCCCAACTTTAAAGTGCTATCTCCCGCTTTATCCTCTTCATTAGCAAAATCTTTAACGGATTTTGCGTTATCATTAAAATTATTTTTTGTTTTAGATAATATATTATTGTTATCTTGTATTTGTTTAGATAAATCACTACATTGAGTTTTAGCATCATTTAATTTAACTTTATAATCATTAATTTTTTTACTATTACTATCATAAGCACTTTCAGATTTTAGTAATTCTTTTTGAAGATTTGCTACAACTTTTTCCTGCTTTGAAATTTCTTCACTAGTTGTAATAGTACTACCTTTCATTTTATCTAATACATTTTTCTCATTTTCCAATGAACTTTTTAATTTGTCGATTTGATTTTTATTTTTAGTTTGCTGATCTGTAAAGTCTTTAATAGCCTCTGAACAAGTTTTTACTATATTTTGCTCTTCTTGTAATTTTTTATTAAGAGCTTCATTTTTAACCCTTAAGTCTCCTATTTTTTGACCATTATTATTAAATTCTGTTGTAACAAGTTTTAATTCACTTGATACAGCTCTTAAATTACTATTAATTTTTCTTAAAGCATTTGAATATTCACTTTCACCAGTTAATTTAACCGTACCACCAAATGAACTTGACATACTAATACCTCCCTTCTATAACCATTCATCTTCTTTTGCTTGTTTTTCTTCTAATTCTTTATAGGTAAATTTTCTTTCTAAATCAAAATATTTTTTATAGTAATCATATAATTTATTAAATTTTCTTAATGTCATTCGAAAAACTTCTTTTTCAGTAAAATGAAGTTTACAAACTCCTATAAATGAAAACCACGAGAAATCAATCTTGTTTTTTGTTTCTTCCTCGTGGATTACTCGTTTTTTGGTTCATCGTCTTTTGTTGAATCGATAATAGTTTGATTTAACTGTTTTGTAGCTTCTTTTAAACCCATTTCAGTTATTAATCTTCCTACTTGTTTTTCTGTTAAGAAAGGTTTTTTATTATCTAATTTTTCATTTTCTATATCGATAGCTTCATTCATCATGCATTTAATGCCATAAATTAAAGCTTCAATGTTTGTTTCTCCTTTTTTGCCATCAGTTAATTCACCCCAATTAGCAAATGTTTCATATTTATTTTGTATTTCTTGCATAACATTAAGATTAAATATAGCTTTATACTCTTTGCCATCAACTGTAAATACTGCTTCTTTTTCTTTCATAATATCTCCTCCCTAAAAATTAATAAAATAAAAAAGGACAAAGCCTAGATTATTTTTCTAGTTCTTTGTCCTTTCTTCTACCAGATTCTTTCACTGTTTCTTCGAAAAGATTTACATAATTTTTTATTTCATTATATCTTTCTTCAGACACTTCTATTTTTTTGCCAAGTTTATAAAATTCTTTAGTGTTTTTATCGTTAAACCTTTTAACAACTATACATTTCATTATACAGTAGCCGTCAATAAACTATCTAAATATTCACTAGCTTCCTCATAAGTTGTAAAAGTTTTAGCTTTAGACCACTCTCCATCAGCTTTTTTCATTACTGAACCCTCTATTGATGGCGTTGTAAATTCTATTGACTCTCCTTTTGTTTTTTCATCAGGCATTGTATCCTTAAATTTTACTTTTGATAAAAACTCTACTTTATATTTATAAACTCCATTAACGATTTTTGTTAGTATTCTTCCAAAAGCTATATATGGTGCTATATCAGTATCCTTTCTAATAACTTCACCATCTTCACTAACTTCATGACCTAATAATGGAGCTAGAATGGTATCATCATCATCATCTACTGTTATAGTAACAGTTCCTTTATTAAAAGTGTAATCACTTTCTGCTAATCCATCATCGGCATATAACTCTGCACTGTTTAATTCCAATGACACTTTACAATCTATTGCTTTACCTAAAGATTTAGGCTCTTTAACTTTTTCGTTTTCATCTAATTCTGAATATTTAAAATTTTTTAAACCTATTCTTGCCATTTCATACCCTCCTTATTTTTTCAAATGTTACAACAAAATGATGATACTTAGTGTCCTCTTCATATAAATCACCAGCATCACCAGTCCAGTCATAATCATTTTCTTTCATCATTTTTTTCAATTGTTTAACTATTTTTAAATAATTACCCTTTGTATAAACATTAAAATCTATCTCAGATTTACTATATTCGGTTTCGTCGTCTGAACTAAAAAATGGTGTGTTGTTGCCATTAAAATAAACTATATAATCCTCACTACTACCAACATATTTAGCAAAACTAATTGGTATTTCTTTTTCATCAACAGTGAGTTTTCCTTGAAATATTTTTTCTATATCTTCATTCATAGTTTTCACTCCTTTGGCAAATATTTATTTTGAACTTTAAGCATTGCTTGTTCTATTTCACTTTTAACAAATGATTTTTTAAAGAAAGGTTTTCTTTTTTCACCTCGTGATGTTCCATGTTCTCTTGCATTTGCTATTAATGGAGCTGGTTTTGATTTGTCACCTCTTAGATAACCATATATACCTATTTTTGTGTTAATTCCATTATCAGTCGGTGTTTTATACGTTTTTGTCATTTTTAGGCATTTCTCCAAATCAGTTGAATTTTTAAATGATTTTCTCATATTAACAATTACTTTTTTTTGAACTGTTTCTGCACCAGCACGTGTCATTTCACTAATCATTTTTTGACTATTAGACTCTAATTTTTCGAAACCTTTAATTATATCATTTGGTAATTCTATTTTAAAACTAGCCATTATTTTTCAACAACTTTCGCTTGTATCTCTAATTCAATATTTGTTTCATCAATATTGTTCAAATATTCAATAGTATACTTTTTAGAATTATAGTTAATATACATATCTCTAGTAATATTTATTTTAGGATATCTTATAGTGAAATTTGTATAAGCTTTTTCAAAACTGCTGTCGTTTTGTATTAAAGCATATCCTCTAATTGTTTTTACTGAGGCATAAGTTTTTAATATAACAACTTCCTTTTTTTCGTCACTTTCAAAACCTGCATCGTCCTTTGTAGGATTAATACTTAAAATTTCTATCTTTTTATTATATTTCCCTGCATTAATTTGCTTCATAAAAGATTTACACTGTGCTGGTCTAAAATGTCTGAAACAACTTTATTAATATTAGTTTTATCAACATATAAAGCTCTGTTGTCATACATATCTTGACATAATACAAAAATTACAATTACAAAATCACTATAAGTATCTAAATCTTCTACACCAGTTTGATTTTTTACATAATTTTTAGAACTATTTAAAATAGTTTCTAAATATTTTTTTTCTGCATCAGATAATTCTTCGCTTAATCTTAAATAATCTTTTATATTTTTTCGTTATTTTTATCTTTACCAGTATCGGCTAAATCTTCATTATTTTCATTATTATCATCATTAGTTAAATCTTCATTATTTTCTTCTGAATTATTAATAGGTTCATCAGTTTCTGATGTTTCAGTTTCTAAACTTTTAACTTTAAGAAGTAATTCTTCATTATCCTTTTTTAAAATACTAATTTCATTATTAAGTTCAGAGATTGTTGAATTTAATTCAGCAATCTCTTTATCTTTATTAATATTTTTTTTATCCTGTTTAGAAATATCTGAAATATATCCAGCCTTTTTTAAACTACTAGCTAGTTTTTCATCTTTTATATTTATAGGTTTTCCTTTTTTACCTACATATTCATTATTTACAAAAGATTTTAAAGCTATATACATTATTAACCACCCATTTTTACATCTAATGCTGATAATTTTTGAAGATGTTCTACTTTAGCATCTGCTTCTAACCATGCAACAATTCCAGTAGCATGTTGAGTAGCATATAATTCTCTTAAAACTTGAATTTCTAAATCTTTTGATTTTTTTAATGCAACACCTGAAAAGTTACCAAAAATAATTGGTCTTTTTCCTGCTTCTATTCCATCCATATTATCTGATACATAAACTGGATATCCTAAAATTTTACCATCAAATTCACCTGTTGGATCTGGTTGGAAAATAGGATTATCATTGCCATCTTTAATTAATTCAACTGCTGTTTGAGTATCTTGGTTCATTACCCAAATGGAACCTTTTCTAAATACTTGAACTACTTTATTTTTTAGCTTAACTAGATCATCATAAGTAATAACTGGTGTTTCTACTTCGTGTATTTTAGTAATATCTTTACATCCTGTAATCTTATTTGATCCTTTTAAAATTTGTCCTTCTAAAAATCTTCTAATGTATTCAGAAATAATATTAATAACAATATTTGCTAAATCAATATCAGTATTATTAATTAAAGAATTACCTAATTTAGCTAAAGCACCAATTAAATAATCATCCAAATCAACAGAAGTAAATTGCCCTGCTTTTTCTGTTAAATCTTTAAAATCTTCTGCATATTCAACAGTAATATCGTTGCCACTATCATCTGCTCCATATACTGGAATAGATAATTTCCCTTTAGCATTATATGGAGTACATTTTTCAAGGATAGGTGAAACATTATAAGCAGTCATAATGATTTTATTTGCAATTGTTGTTGGGATTATTGCACCATTTGTTCCTTTTTTAAATTGAACTTCCCCAGCTCTTTCTTCTAGAACTTCGTTTCTAATATATTTACCAAAAGCTTCTAATTCTCTTTTTTCAACTTCAATTGCTCTTTCTTCTTCTGACTTTGGCTTAGTTTGATCTTCATTGTCGTTATTAGCACTATCTTCCTCTGTTAATTTTCTACTTTTATTTATTTTTTCAACAGTATCATTGATTGCTTGAATATCCTTTTCTAATTGGTCAAATAAAGCATTTTCTTCATCAGTCATTGCTCTTTCTTCAAGTTTTACTTTTTCAACTAAATCTGTCATTTCTTTTTGTTTATTTGCTTTCATTTCAGCATATTTTTTTAATTCGTTCATTTCATTTCCTCCTTTAGTTTTTTTATTCTTTCCTCATATTTTGAGTAATCTATTTTTTCAACTTCCTTTTTAGGTTGTTGTTCGGGTTTTTCATCATACCTAACTTCTTTATATCCACCTCTAACAACTTTAACTTGTTTAGAAGTATCAATATTTACGGTCCCATCTGTTATAGTGTAAGGCATTTTATATAATGTGCTATCTTCTTTTATTGTTCCATATAGAAAATAATCATCATAATCTTCTAACCATCCATTACTAAATGTTTGTCTATAACTTCCATTTAATAATTCTCTTTTTTGAGATGCTGTCATACTACTAAAAGTTTTATCTTCTTCTGATGAATTATTATCTATATCCTCTTCATCAGAATTTCTAAATTCAATATCTTTTACCTCTCCATCTCTCATTTCGATGCTTGTACCGATATAAGCTGGTATTTTTGTATCATCTATAATAGATACTTCAAACAAATCAATATCACGAACAGTTCGTTCAATAATGCCATTTTCGTTTGTTTCTTCATCTTGCTTATTACAAATAAAACCAAAAGACCATCCTCTCAATTTTTTTTGCTTTGCTTTTTTGATGACATTGCTATCTCTAACCTGAATTTTAGCTCGTAAGCCAATATTATCTTCGTATAATTCAGCAGTGCCATCTTTTGTATTAGCAAGTTCCATATCGTAATTATGGTTTAGCAGAACTTTTATAGCATCATTTTTTTCAATTGCTCTTTGAAATACAGATGGCATTATTCTTTCTATAAACTTTTTACCTTGTTTATTAGTAAGAGGTTTAGAAAATCGCTCAACTGCATTTACATAGCCATCCAATATTACCTTATCTTCTCTAATTTCTATTTTCATTATTATCACCTCCTATCTGAGTTTGATTACTTAAATCAGCAAATTTCCCTGTGTTTGGTGTATATATTTTCTTTGTCTTAGTATCATATAAAACATTTGCTAAACTTAATTTAATTACATCTAATCCATCAATAACGTCATAATCTTCTTCTGCTCTTATTTCATTTGTACCTAGCCATCCAGTATCAGAAGCAATTTTGTATGCTTCATATCTTTCTTTAAGTGAGCCTCTTGTTATTTTCTTTGTATCGAAAGCAAAATAAAAAACTCCTTTTTCGCTTTCTAGCAAGAAGTTTCTATTTAAAGCACTTTCGATTGCACTTATTATTGGCATAACTGCATCTTTTATGGTTTCTTCGTAATTAGAAGAAATATGAAAAACATCATTAATATCTTCTTTTAAAGTCTTTTTTCTTTCATTCATCTGTAATTCAACAGATGAATTTGCACCCTCTTTAAACTCTAATCCATTATTAAGTATAATTACATTTTCTTGGTCATTTCCATAATAACTATTCCATGCTTGTTTTAATGCAGCCATTTCTTCTTTACCTAATTTTTTAGTAGAAGTTAAAAATCCTTTTTTTCCTCCTCCTTTTTTTACAAGTCCTAATTCAAATAAAATTGTTGTAAAAGATGTTTCTAAAGATTTAGAAATTTCTTTTACAATACTTGTTCCAGTTGCACCGTCGGAAGTATTTCGAAGTATGGTCAGGAAATTATAGGTTTCATAAGGCTTACCATTAACTTCATATTGAATATCTTTAAATATTGGATCATAATTTTTTAAAATTGAAACTTGCATTGGCTCAATATATCTAATAGAAACAAATTCATTTTTATTTTTTTTAAGATAGACATAAGCACCTTTTTCAATCAAGTAATCTCTTGCTATAGCCTTTTTTAATTGGAAAGGATCTAATGTATCACCCGTATCTTGATTTAATAACTTTGTTCTATTATCATCTAAAATTTCTTTTACTTTTTTTTCACCATCAATAAATTCCTTTTTATATAATTTAATAGGCAACATTGCTACTAAATTAGATATTTTATCTACTGCACTTGATACTGCAGGAATTGATAAAGCTTTATTTTTATTTATTACTTCACCTTTTAATAAAGCTTGTAATAATAAATCTCCAGTAGATTGAACTTCAACATTATTGTCTGTTGCTTCTTCTTTAACCGACTCTTCATCTCTTTTTGAAAACATACTAAACAATCCCATATTTTCACCACCTTCGTGAATATAAAAAAAACAAACATTTTTGTTTGTCCTACTTCTCTACATATACATTATATCATCAATAGAATGTGAATTTTGTGAAAGTTAACCAACCTGAACAAAAAAATTACCATTTTCTAAATATATTTCTTGTTGTAATAAATAAATAGCATTTAATAAAGAAAAAACCAAATCGACTTTACCATTTGATTTCTTTTTATGTATATATCTATTCATATTGGTATCATAAACACATTTGGCATTTTGAAAATTAATTTCTAATAATTTATTATTTTCATATTTAAATTGCCCATTCATAATTTTTTCAAATAATAATTTAGTAGGTGGATGCAAAGTATCTGAATGCTGACGAATTTGAACAGTTGTATATTTTGTATCCCATTTTTGTGCTGACGATAAAGCATTATATCTGTCATATCCAATTCCCATAACAACCACATCGTATTTATCTTCTATTCCAAAAACAAAATCTTCTATTACCTTATAATCAACAGTTCTATCTCCACAAGCAATACATTTCATGGCATTTATGAATTCATTATAATTTACTTTTTCTAATTGATTTTTTTCTTCAATTCTTCCCTCGGGAATGAAACCAATTGCTTCTGCTAAAATTGTTCCATTATCATCTGCTACCATACCAACTCCACAATTATCATTTGACATTGCTAAATCTACACCTAAAAAGACCTCTCTACCTCTCCAATCTATTTTATCAACTCTGCATTTTTGTACTTCACTTACATCAATAAAGCTTTCAGTTCCTGCACCTTGATAAATTATGTTACAATGTTTTGTTAAAAAATTTTCCCTTTTACTTTCTGTTTCTATTGCCTTTGTTCTTTTATCTAATAAGTCAGTATATACTGCTTCAATTTCACATGCTAGTGGATTTGATTGAAGAATTATATCATCATCAGTTGTCCAATTTTTAGTTTCATTAGGTTCAAACAACAGACCAAATATATGTTCATCTTCAATTATTCCATCTAATACTTTTTTAAAATAGTTTACTTCATCTTCCATAGGATTATCAAAGGTTGGATATTTAGTTGAAATCAAAAAACCTAATTTATTTACAACCAATAATTGCCCTGACCTCATAGCTTCTATAGGATAAGAATTAACTAAAGCTCCAACTTCATCAGCAACAAATACAGTTGGCTCACGACCATCCATTCTGTTTTTAGAAGTATTTAATGGAGTATATACTGTTTCAGTTGGCTTATGGGTTATGTTATCTCTTAATATTTTAAATTCACCATCTTCAAAAACTTCAATATTTGCTTTTATCAAAGGTTCTAATGCTTGTTTTATTTCTTTTGCTAGAGTTCCGTCAGGTGCTACAGAAAAGAACCTTGAAAATTTTGGTTCCAAATAAAATAGTAGCAATATTAAAAATGCTACTATAAACGTTTTACCATTCTTTCTACAGATTTCAAGTAATACAGTTTCATATCTTCTTTTCTTTTTGTTATTTCTATATACCGTACATAAACTAGCAACTATTAATAACCATTGATATCCTGATAGAGCATCATATATTTTATGACCTGTTTTTATTCCTTTTGCCATCACTAAAATTTTGCATATTTTATCAATTTTAGAAATTCGTTTTTCGTTTATGATGTATTTTTCATCTTTATCATCAGCAATATTTAAAAATATTTTACATTGTTTTTTAACATATTTAGGCGATATAAACTTTCTTTCACCATTTCGTTCATAATATAGTTTTGGAGGTTTTATCTCATCGTTAACTATTTTTTCTGCATAAGCATAGCTTGGATGATTTTTAATATTATTCATCTTCTGACTCTTCTTCATTTAAAATATCCATCAAAGTTTTTTTCTTTGGTGGTGGTGTAGATATAGATAATTTTGCTCTTGCTTGCGGTGATAACGATAACTCATTGCAACATCTAAAAAAATCTTTAGAATACATATCCCTAGCAGATTTTAAATTAGTAATAAGTTTAACATTTAATTTATCTTGCTCTTTTCCATTTTCATCTTTTTCTTTGCTGGCATCATTTATTCTTTTTTCAATGCCCTCTAATCTTTCGATTGTTATAGCAGTTTGATTTAATAAATAAACATCTAGGTTACTTAAAATATCTTTGTTGAGATTTTTTAAGATATCTTTAAATATTGCCTTTTGCCTTTTATTCAAATATTTAAAAGGTTTTATTTTGCTGTTATCTCCTCTCAATTTTTTTTCTGTTTCTTCTCTTTGCTTTCTTTCTTCTTTACTCATTTTTTGAGAATTTGTATCAATAGCTTTAGCCGGTCTTGACATATTTTCACCTCCATTTCTTTATGTTTGGCTGAACGAATTTTCATTTTGGGCATTTTTTATATTCAAAGGTGGGCAGTAGGTTTCGATGAAACTAAAAAAATTGAATTTTAAAAAGTGGGGGGATAGTTTAGGTTCTTAACTTCCTCTTGCACCTCTTTAAAATTACAATTTTCATCTATTAATTTATATAATATGCTTTTTGGAATTATATTTTTATCTGCTAATTTATGATGATAGCAACATAGAGTTATTAAGTTGTCATCATCAAGTCCTTTTGTTATATCCTCTTCTAATGAAGTTATATGATGTGTTTCTAGTTTATCGAAATTGTATATAGTTTGAGTATTGAATATATTAGCAATACAACACCTACACAAGTGCTTATCTCTTTCTTTAATCTCCTCACTTTTTTTATGCCATTTATATGTTTTTCGAAACTTATCTGCATTAGTTAAACCTCTAACTTGTCTATTCTTATAACAATTGTGGTTAAAATCATGTATCATTCCACATCGACTACAACTTTTTAACATTCAATCACATCCTTATAAAAAAAAGACAACAATAGAAGTTGCCTTTTAAAACATAATTATACATTTAAATTATATCATCAATTAAACGTGAAAAATGTGAATTTTTAGATAAAATGATGATAATTTAACTATTTTTTGTCTTTTTTTGAACTTTTTCTTTCACTTAACTGCTCTATAATATATTCAACTAATTTTTTATTTCCTTTTAAAATTGAAATTTCTTCTTCTAATTTATTTATTTTATCTAATAATTCTTTATTTTTATATTTTTCATCATAATATAACTGTTCGTAATCCATTAAAATTACCTTAATCTAGCTTTACTCATAAGTTTAGCTAAAGTAAGAGCAGTTTCAGTAGTTTCTTTATTATTGTATCTTAATTTATTATGATTCATGATCAAGTTTTCTTTTCTACTTATGGCTTTTAAGTTATTTATCTCTAAATTTTGTTTATTACCATCTAAATATATAATTATATAATCTTTTGGGATTTCTCCATATTCTTTTTCATATATTACTCTTGCCTTAGCTTTCCACTTGTTTGGCTCAGCAATTTTTATTTCTACAAAACCATCTACTGTAGTTCTTTCACTTCCAATTGGTCTATGATTTGCTGGAACATTTCCCTTTTTAAACATTGTATTTTTGCATTTATTATATTGTTCTTGTGACATTTTCTTACCTTTATTATAAGGTACATTACCTTTTTTAATACAACCACGATTGATTCCTGTTCTTAAATCTATGCCTTTTCTTCTTTTTAAATTAGCTTTTGCGTTGCTAACTCTATCGGCATTGGTATTTAGATTAAATTTTTGATTTAATAATTCACCTAATTCTATATTATCTTTTCCTAAATAATTATCCATCATAAATTTTATAACTTCATCGTTCCACTTGCTTATTTTTGCCATATCAATTACCATCGTTTAATTTCAATATTTCACTAGCATTTGACATGCCTATTTCCGAAGCAGTTTTAGTAGCATTAATTACGGTATTTGCATTATCTATAATTGTTTTTGCAACATCTGTTATCGCTTTTGTTCTTTTTATTTCTTTATCAAAATTATCAGAATTATCTAAATTTTCGTCATCGTTTAATCTTTCTAATTGTTCAAACAAATAGTTATTTAAACTATTTAAATTATTTTTCATTATTTCATCTCCTCATTTAAATCTTTTATTTTCATTAATACAATTCTATAAGCATTTAATCTACCATAAGCTTCTATTGACATTTCTTCATCTTTTGGTATGTTTTCTAATTCCTCTTTTTGTTTATAAAGCCATTGCATTAAGCTTTGCAATATATTATCTTGTTTCATCAAAAATTCATTTTGTTGTTTTAATTGTTTATTTTCTTCTTGTAATTCGTCGTAAGTTTTACCTATAACTTTTGGTATTCTTTTGTATACTTGACAATAAATAGAACCATAATCTGCATTTTCTAAACAAGTTTTAGCAGTTTTACAATATTTACAATTTTCATTCATTACTTATCACTCTTTTCTATTTCTTTTATTTCAAAAGTATAATTAGCAAATTTATTATTTAAAGATTTAACACCTAGTTCAGCTTTTCTTATAGTTTTATAAACTTTGGTTTTACTGGATATTTCTTTTGAAAAACTAGGATATGTTTCACCTGCAACACGATATATGCCATTATAATATCCTTCAAATGAACGCATTATATTATCTGTATAAATTTCAATTACATAATCCCTATTATTCATTATTCATCTCCTAAATTTAATTCTATTCCATCAATATTTCCATTTAGTTTATTGCAACAATGAGTAATTAAAGTATCAATTTTTTTTAAATCACTAGCAACTTTCGTTTGATTAGAATGAATATAATCTAAAATCCTAGAAACACTTGCAATTCTATATTCTAATACTTTAATTTGAATTTCTTCATCAATTTTCTGAACCATCGAAATATAATTTTCTCTTTGTTTTCTTTCTTCTTCAATATTTTCGTAAATACTCAATAATTTACCTCTATCTAGTTCCATTTTTTCCTCCAATACTCTATATAAGAATTTAACAAAATGACATAATTCTGATAAATTCATTTTTTTATACTTTTTTTCTAATTTTTCCTAGATTTTATAAGCATTTTCCTAATATCAGGAAACTCATGTTTTTATACTTAATTTACAAATGTTCATTTTGTAAAATAATATAGTTTTAAGTTAAGATGCTATAAAAATATAGCATCTTACTAACTACCTAAATAAAAGCTTTTCCTTTTATCATTTTTATCATTATCATTCCAGCATATATATAATAAAGTAACTCTTTCGCTTGAATGATTTAACATTTCTTTTAGTCCAATAATATCCCCTGTTTGTTCATAATATTGTCTTGCAAAATACTTTCTTAACGAGTGGCATCCTACCGGATAAGATATCTTAACAACATTCGCTAATTCTTTTATTATTTGCCATGCTCTTTGTCTTGTAATAGGTTTATTTACGCCCTTACGACTTCTAAATAAGTATTCACCATCAATAAAACCACATCTATTGATATACCCTTGTATATCTTTCCACAATGCTGGATGCAATTCAAAGGATTGTTCTTTGTTTGTTTTAAATTCTCTTGTATATACTCCACCGTGATTGAAATTATCAACTCTTAACTGTAATATATCTTCAATTCTAAATGCTAAATTCATTCCTATGACTAATATCATGTAATTTCTATCCCAAAGATATCTTTGTTCTTCATTTCCATCTTCTTCTGCTTGATTTCTTCTTTTTTTACATATAACAATCATATTATTTATATCATGTTCTTTAAAAGGACGGACTGTCTTGCGACCAAAGTTTATTCTATATCTTCTACTCATAAGTATTACCTCTTTTAGTAATTAAATGATTTAACATAAGTAATTCCTTTGCCATTTTTATCCTTCGAAACAAATACTATTTTTGCAAGTTTACTTTTGGCTTTAAAATACCTTTGTTTTCCCTTGAAATCTAATTTTTCATATTCGTCTTCTGAAATATTAACAATATCTTGTAATTCTTTTAATTTGTTTTTTTTATCTTTCACTTTCTGTCACCTCTTTTACCATAAAATTATCTCCATAAACATTATTTATTTCATCACATAATTGCTGAGCTTTTTTCAATGTATTAAACACTAATAAATTTAAACCTCTATTGATGTCTTTTCCACGAAATATGTATGGTTTTAATGGATAAGAACTTCTGTATACACGATGTTTTCCAATTGATTTAGAGTAATACAAAGCTCTTTCTCCAATCATTCCTAAACTCTCACCTTTTACATTAAACATTTCTTTATCAGATGATACGCAAATATATTTACCCATTTTGTTCAATTTCTCCAGTTGCAAAATTAATCTTCATTTGATTTGGATCCACATCTTCTTTTGGTATATATTTTAATAATTGCAATGGTGTATCAAGTGGAATATTATGTGTAGACATATAATCTTTTATCTGTATAGCTAACTCTTTTTCAGTATTTTTCAATTTAAACAATTTTTTTACTGCTTTTTCAATGTATGTTGGTACATTAACATATTCTGTATCTTTATCTTCTATCATTATTTATTCCTCCAATATTTTTCACATTTTTTATCTTTCAAAAATTCGGTTATAGGTAAATGGCTACATCTGTAATCATTAAAAAAATCATTAACTTCATAAATAACTATAAAAGCAAATAGAAATAATAGCATTATTCCAGTTATAATCAATAAAGTTTTAATTATTCTTTTGTTTTTTTTCATAACTTATCCTTTCTAATTGTCTGTCTACCTTTAATTTCATTATTCTCTTTATATCTTCTGTTGAAATATCGTAATATAACTGAATTTGTTTTAACATGACCATTACATCAGCAAGTTCTTCTTTTATATTTTCTTTTGAATAGTCTTTACGTTCAGTATTTAGTAAAGGTGACATTACATCTAATATTCCATTTACAACATTTTCTAAAGCACCAGTATTTCTTTTTTTTATAATGGCTTCGTTTAATTCAAAAACTTCACTTTGGAAATATTTTAATTGTTTATCTATTCCATAATAATTGATAATTTTTCTTAATTTTTCATTCATGTTAATTCCTCCTTAATTTTTAACATTAAATCAATTTTAAATTTATCCTTTTCATTCCTATAGTAAATTGATTTATAGGTACGTAATTCTGACTTATAACCATCTAATAAAAATTGTGACGGTTCTAAGTCGAATATTGCCTTTTTATTTTCAATAAAACATTTTAGTTTGATTTGACCATATAAAAATTTAAACTCTTTAGCAGTTGGAAGATTAATTTCATACATTCCATCATTAAATTTTAAAAAATCATTTTTATCAATCTTAAATATTAAATATTTATAAGCTAATGGGCAGTATTTTTTTAAAGCTCTTACTTTTTTATTGAATTCACTTGCTTTTTCAAGACTTAAATCTAGGCACTCAAGATTTTGTTTAATATGATTTTTCATCTTTTTGTATTGCTTTCTCTAAAATCGTTTTTAAATCTGAAATTGAACCCTTTTGTTTTAATAAAACATTATTTATGTAATCATCTGCTGTTTTTACAATGTTAAATAATCTATTTAATTCTTTATCGAAATTACAAATTATTTTTTCAAATTCTTTATTTTCTTTTTCTAAGTTTGAGATTTTATTTAATGTTTCTATACTTAAAATTTCATAGTTCACTATTATCATCCTTTAGCAACTGTTTAAGCAATTTATTTTTCTTTCTCAAATTAAGATTATCTTTCTTTAATTTTGTAATTTCTTGTGGTTCTTCAAGTTTTTCTATAAACGTCTTATATAATTCATCTTTGATTATATTTTGTAGAGCTAAATTATCGTTTTCAAGAGTATTTATTTTCTTAATAAGTTGTATTTTATTTAAGCTAAATAAATAAATATTATTTTTTATTTTCATCTGATAACATTCTTTCTTTCAAATATTTTTTTAATTTGTAATAAGGTGTTGATCTATCAGAAATTATTTTTCTACTAATTTCTTGCCAAGTTTTCCCATCAATAAATCTCTCTCGAATTATAACTCTTATTTCACTATCTTCAACTGTTTCAAGAAAATCTTCTATTTTGTTTAATACATCAATAAGAAGTTCTTTTTTTACTTCTAATTTGTTTTTTAATCTAACTAGTTTAATCCCAATTCTTTCAGTAGGATTACTTGTACTATTACTCTTAATAATTGGCATCCCCGTTATTTTAGATGCTCCAATAATTGTTGATTCTAACTCTCTAATATTATTTTCTAATTGATCAATTTCAATTTTTGCTGAATGATATTTAGATAATTCGTTAATTGTCATTATTGCCACCACCTAACATTTCATTTCTATTTTTGTTTAACTTGTTATATTTTTTTACATCATACATAGTACGAACTCCAAAATTAAACCAGTTTTCAAGTATTTGTAATCCATAATCCAAAGGACTATCAATTGGTGCTTCCTCATTTTCAAAATCAAAATTCATAACATTTCTATCATAAGGGATCATCAAAGCGTTTTTTATAACCTCTAATTCCATACCATTGTTTAAATAACCTAATATTCGCTTTTGAATTTGTACTTCACTTATTTCATAACTGTTAAACAATTCATCAATAGGGGTATCAGATAAATTAAAAGTTGCATCGCTAACACTAACACTAACACTTTTTTCATCTTTATTATCTATATATCTATTCTCTATATTCTTATCTCTATACTCTATACTCTTATCTCTATACTCTTGTCGGACAATGTAGCCTACATCGTCCTCTACATTGTCAGCTACATTATTGGATACATTGTCGGCTACATTGTAGCCTATTTGTTTTTTATTTCGATATTTTCGCATTTTTTTTGCATAACTTGTTTCACTACCAACCATATCTTCATAATCCGATATTCTTAAAACTCCGTCCTGCTCTTCTTCATATATTAAACCTAATCTTTTATATAAAGACATTGCTATATTTACAGTATCAATGTCAAAATATTTACAATCTCTAACAATTTTATCAGCGTTATATGGAATGATGATTTCACCCATTTTCGCTTCTAATCTACCATTATTATTAGCAGTATTTAAACAAAGCATTTGATATAATACAACGTATTCAGCACCATTTTTTTGAGAAAGCAAAAAATCAATATCCTCTCTATCAAAAAAGTTGGTTTTTAATTTTATCCAATAAAATCTATTACTTGTCATATTATTTACCATCAACTTTCATAATTAAATAATTGCTATCGTTAGATGCTGACATAATAGTTTTAACAAATTTTGTAACCTGCTTAATTGTATTAAAATAAAAAGTAGTTACATCATACATTTCATTATTAAAAGTTTTTTTAGGTATTATAATTACACAATATTTCACTAGCAACCCCTCACTTTCTTAATTGTTTAATCATTTCTTTAATAATTATTGCTACCATAAATATTCCTAACAGCAAAGAAATAATAATTCCAAAAAATTCTAACACTTTTAAAATCATAGATTTTTATCCTCCTAAAATAAGTTTCTTTATTTCTATATAAATAATAAAGCTATACAAAATATCGTTGTTAATAAATATACTAATGCTACCCCTTTATACTCTCTAATTAATTGCTTCATTTTTAACACTCCTTTTTATTCAAATATTTAAGTATCATTTTTGTATCTGCTAATTTAGTTTTAGTTTGGGGAACATACATTCCTTTTAGTTCCATTTGAATTTGCACTTCATTTATTACTTTTCTAGCTGACTTAATTGTTAATCCTAATTGAACTAAATCTTGAGAATTAAGATATAGCTTATCTAGGATTTCTTTTCTTGTTTTCTTTTCTTTCATAAACTTTCCCTTTCTATTTTTCTTGCGTTTTCGCAAGTACTCGTTCAAAAAAAATATATAAATCAATTTTATATGGTTTTAAAATTTGAGCTATTTTACTTAACCTCATATTTGGGGTACCAACTTCATACTTACTTATCGTACTAGTTGCAACTTTTGATTTTCTTGCTAGATCTTCCTGCAAATCTCCGTGTTCTATTCTAATTATTTTAAGTTCATTAGAAGCTAGTTTAATAAAACCTTCTTTCATTCTCTTACCTCCTGTATTTTCATTGTACTATGCGTTTTCGCAAATGTCAATGAAAATATTGCGTTTTCGCAAAAATAATTGTAAACTTAAATCGTGAGGTGAAAATAATGCATAATTATTTTGCTAAAAATTTAAAATTTGCAAGAGAAAGTAAAGGCTTAAGTAAAAGTGAACTTGCAAACAAATTAAAAGTAAGTCAGTCTACAATCTCAAGATGGGAAAATGAAGAAATGGGAATAACAATGGAAAATTTATACGATGTATCAAATATTCTTAATATACCTATTTCAGATCTAACAAGTGTTGATATATCAAAAATAAATAATACTTATGATGAATTAGACGTTTTGTTTAGTAAACACAAAGATATATTAACAGATGATGACAAGGAAACTATAAAATTCCTAATTGAAAAAAGAAAACGTGAAATAGATAAACAATTAGGCAACGATAATAATTAGTATGCTAGTATAGGTACTTGAATGAAAAGAGGTTTAGGTATGAATTTATTCAGTTTGTTTATGGGTGAAATTACTCAGCAAGAATTATTAAACTATTATAATGCTACTATTACTTATGAGATTTTGCCTACTGATGTAGATGGTTTTGTATTTTCATATGAAAATATAAACAATATCATGATTAACAAGCATTTATCTTATTACAAAAGAAAAAAAGCCATTCTTCACGAATTGGCACATATAGAATTAAATCATTTGAATCAAGTTAATAAAGACTTATTTGCCTTTAAATTAAACAATTGTGAGGATGAAGCGGACAAATATGTTAAGTTTCTATTAACAAGTTTAAAAATGGTTGAAATACGCTAGTACAGGTATTTTAATATATAAGTATATTAGAAAGGAGTACAAAGCATGGCAAATTATACAACAATAACAAGTGACAAGAATAAGAAAACTGCTGCTTTATTGTGTTGCTTAGGTTTCTTAGGTATAGGTGGAATCCATGATTTCTATTTAGGAAAGATAGGAACTGGTATTATTAAGCTTATTACTGTTAATTGGTTTTTAATTGGTACAATTATAGATCTTATTAAGATAACAAGCGGTAGCTACACTGATAACGCAAATGCACCATTAAGACAATAAAAAAAGATAGTCCCTCGCCAAAGCAGACTATCTAAATGAAAAAACTCATTGTTTTTTCTATGCTCTATTTTATCAAACAATTACAAAAATTGCAAGGAGGTTTTGGTTATGGCAGTATTTAATGAAACTAACAAATCCAAATGGACTAAAGATGGTAGACATTGGTATTTTATATGTTATAAAAAAGATTCTGAAGGCAAAAATAAACCATATAAATCTAAAAAATTTATGACAAAAAAAGAAGCGGAAGAGGCAGAACGTTTATTTTTACTTAAAAGAGATAATCCAGCAAAAAAACAATTTAAAATAATAGCTGAGGCTTATTTTGAGGATATGTACAAAACAAAAAAAGAGTCAACAATAATAACATATGAGTCAGCATATAAAGTTCTTATTTTGCCTTATTTTGAAGATTTAGATATTTCAGAGATAGATATTAATAAAGTTAGACAATGGAAGGAAGAATTAGATAAAAAGGATTTAGCTTTAAATTATAAAAATAAAACTTTTAACGTACTAAAACAAATATTTAATTTTGCAGTTGTTAATTATGGAATAACAAATAATCCAATTTCAATTGTTGGAAGATTCCAAGAAAATAAGAGTAAAATAAAAAAAGATGAAGAAAAAATTAGATACATAACCAAAGAAGAATTTGATAAATTTATCTCTGTAATAGATAAACCATTATGGAAAACATTTTTTATATTTTTATTTTATACTGGTGCACGCCGAGGGGAAGCATTAGCATTAAATTGGAATGATATTGATTTCAACAATGACTTAATTACGATAAACAAAACTTTGTTTAGCAAAGTTAAAGGAAAAGTATTAATAACGTCAACTAAAAATAATATAAATAGAAAAATTAAAATGAGTAAAATACTTAAAGAGCAATTACTAGAATATAAAAAAGAAGTTATGAAATATACTGACTTTTCTAACAATTGGTTTGTGTTTGGTAATACTAGATTTTTACCGTTAGTTCAAATTGACAGATACAAAGATAAATATTTTGAAATGTCAGGAGTTAGACGTATCACTACACACGAATTTAGACATTCTCACGTATCTTTATTAATTAATGAATATGTTAAGACTAGTAGAGAAAAAAACATAAAAATTGATACCGCAAAATTCTTTTTAATGATGTCAGGACGAATGGGACATACCGTTGATGTCATGCAAAGAACTTATATGCATTTATTCCCTACTATGCAAGACGAACTTGTGGATTTATTAGATAATCTTTAGGTAATATTTAGGTAATAAAAAGAAGAAAACAAGGAATTTGAGGGAACTTAAAACACTATAAAATAAAGGAAAAAGCACTAAAAGTTACCCTTTTTTCGTATCTCCTCACCTGCTCCATAAGGAAATACGCTCGAACTTTTCGAGCTTTTTTAATACAACTAACTCAATTTGGGTTAGTTTTTTTGTTTATCGAACTCCACGTGTCAAGCTTGGAAGAATACGAAGACTATGCTACAAGGAA
>ERZ1643249.1192-NODE-1192-length-26517-cov-7.950571_pt1 | contig 26517 bp, 20 predicted proteins | sample MGYA00579263_ERZ1643249 | MGnify/ENA primary metagenome ERZ1643249 (study PRJEB29033, sample SAMEA4952264) | chicken gut metagenome | biome: Broiler Chicken; feature: Gastrointestinal Tract; material: Caecum | place: Ireland | collected 2018 | study: Broiler...
ACTCATTCCAAAACAATCTAATTCTTTTTTGTCCAAACTTTGGGGTTCACTTCATTTCTGCCGTCCTTTCTGTTTTATAGAATAAAAAAGTTCCCCTGCAAAGAGCAGGGGATTTTTTTCAAAAAACTGTGCATCCTCCTTTGAAAAGGCGTGCCGAAGCGGAAACGCCGCAGGTGACTCCTTCAAAGCTACCTTATGGCACACGAACAAATCCGCTTAGTGCTGCTATATCCCTATCCTGACACGGTTCACGGCAGCACGTTGCATAAGACCTTGCGATCAACATCCCTTTCGACGCGCAGCCTTCCACGCACTGATCCGAGAGAGGCATTCGGTTCTGCTATAGCGGATTGCAGATACAGGGCACCGCTAACTCCCCACCTAGCACAGCAATATTATTTTACACGATACGCGGCTTTTTTGCAACCGATTTTTTGATAAATAGGTGAGATTTTTTGTCAAAAACAGTTTTATGGGCAAAAGCATTTGCAAAATAAAAAAAATCATGGTATCATTTTTTCATAAAAAAGACCACACATGAGGATGAAATGCAAAAAGACCTTGCCTTTTCTTCTCAGAGTACGCAGCTTAGGCGTATGCTGATAAAAAAATCGGCGCTCAGCGGAATTTTTCTGCTCTTTGCCCTCATTTTTGAAATTGTCACCTTTCTCTGGATCGGTGTCGTTCTTCCCAAATATTTCCTGTTGGATCTCGGCGTCATTTTTCTGTTTACGCTCTGTATCTTTGTTTTGCCGGGGTTTTTGTTTCAGGAGATCGTCATCTGCGTCATTCTGTTTTTGCAGCTGTTTTTGTCCGTCGTAAACGTCACGCTCTATTCCATGAGCAACATGGTGTTCAGCTTTTCCATGCTCAATATTCTGGGGGAGGCGGGGAACGTCTTTTCCGCGGAAATGGTGGATTTTGTACTCATCGGCACCTATGTTTTGCTGTATGCCCTGTTTATTTACCTTCTGGTATTGGTCAACAAAAAGCTTCCCGCGTCGGGTTCGTTTGTCCTGCACGCGGTGCCGATGATCCTGTTTTTTTATCTTCTCTCCGCGCTCGTCTCGTTCGGACTGTACGACGTCACGAAAAGCAATTTCAGCCGTGCCGACCCCGAAGATCCCTTTTATATCTTCAACGACGACGAATATCTGTGGGAAACGCAGTTTGTGACGGCGGCGGCTTACAGAAAATTCGGTTCTTACGGATTTTACACCAAAAACTTTGTCAACTTTGCCACGGGCGCCCGCGCGGAAGTCACGGCGGAGGAGCTGTACGAAAATATCAGCGGCCTGAACAACTATTTTGACGAAGGGGAATGGAACAGTTCCGTCCCCGTCTACGACAGGTTCAGCGGCATCATGACGGGCAGCTGTGCGGGGAAAAACGTCGTTCTCGTCGTCATCGAATCGGGCGAGTGGTACGACATCAACCCCGAATATACGCCCACGCTGTACGCGCTCGCGTCGCAGGGGCTTGCCATGACCAACTACTATGCCCGCGATAAGACAAATCATTCGGAAGCGCTCTCCATTCTCGGCAGTTATCCTGCGGACATCGGCAATTCCGTCATTCCCTCGTTCAGCAATCCGGACGGGCTCCTGAAAAACACTCTGCCGTTCACTTCAGCCAATATTCTTTCCGAAAGGGGATATACGACCAACTACTTCCATGCCAACGACGGCAGTTTTTACGGAAGAGATCTGACGCACAACAGCTTGTACGGTTTTGAAAACACTCATTTCCTGGAAACGATGGACCGCCTGCAGGGGCATTACGACAAGAACGGCGTCTTTCAGGATTTTGACCGCGACAGCGAGATGATCTCTCAATATCTGGACGAGTTCACCAAGGTCGACAGCAGCGATCAGGCATATTTTACCATGATGCTTTCCCTGATCAGCCACGGGAATTATCTCGACCTCGTCAACAACGGCGATTATACGGCGGGCCTCTCCGATGCGGAAAAGGCGGCGCTTTCGGAAAAGTACGTCGTCAAAAATCTTGAACCCTATTATGAGATCATCGACGGCTACCCCGAAACTTACATCGACGAAAAGTTCGCCATTCCCGTCAGTGAACGGGATGAAAAGGGGGCGCTGACCGGCCTGTACCTGCAATACAAGCGGCATCAGGCAGGAATCATGGATCTGGACGTGGGCCTGAACAGGCTCATCAACGACCTGAAAGAGCGCGGAGAGCTGGAAAACACCGTCTTTCTCTGCTATGCGGACCATTGCAGTTATTACGGCGATATGCAGTATCCGCTCAAGGGCGTGAAGGAAGGGGAGTTCTGGAACACCCACCTGTACAACATTCCTTTCTTTATCTGGACGGGCGACATGGACCTGGATATAGAAAACATCTACGGAAACCGTCCCTACACCAACCGGAGCACTTATTTTACGTCCGTGTACGACGGGGCGTTCTACTACGAGATCCATCACGACAGCAATTCGGGGATCGGCGGAAAGAGGGTGGAAAAGGTGTGTTCCTCCTTCGACGTTCTGCCCACGCTGCTCGATCTTCTGGGCGTGGATTTCAACATGAATCTGTACCAGGGCAGGAGCATCTTCCGCGAGGGGACGAATGCCTTTATCAGCCGCGAATCGGGCATCTTTACCCAACACCTGTACTTTGACAGCGAGACCCTGTACATGGACGCAGAGCGTCAGGAAAACGGCGATTGCGTCTCTTACGACGGGCAGATCGTACTGCACCCGGACGGGAGCGTGGAAACGCAGCAGCTGGGGAGCGTGAAAGAGTATTCCGCGGAGGAGGTGCTCAAAAGCGTCTATTCCGATGCGGACGGGAAATATCTGTTTGTCGTCGTGTCCGAAGGGGAGGAGTTTCTCTCCGATTCCGCTACCATGTTCCTGCTCAACGTCAACCAGTATTACGAGCGGCAGGAATACCTTGAAAATATGTACCGTTACGACTATTTTGCGTACGCGGACATTCACGAACTCATCCGATGACCGCATCAGGACGGCAAAACCGCGCGTTTTTCAACGCGCGGTTTTTTTACTGTAAAAAGATTTTCGATCCGCAGGAAAATTTTGTCGTAAAACTGTTGACAAAATTGTTTTTTTCTTTACAATATAAACAATCCAGAGAGTGAGGGATTTTTATATGAGCGTATTCCGATACGGGCTGCGATACTGGAAAAAACACATTCCGTGCGCGGTTTTCTGCCAGCTGATCGGTTTTGTCGGTCTGACCATAGATATTGTGCTGCCTCTGCTTGGCGCGATGTTTGTAGACTACGTCCTCAATTATGAGGGGATGGTGTCGGACGGTCTCTTTTCGTTTTTGCTGAAATTCGGTCAGCCTCAGACGTGGCGGCTGTTTTTTGTCATAGCTTCCGTGTTCGGGGCGTTGGAGATCGTGCGCGAAGCGATCATCTATTTCCGCAACGTGCTGTTCCAGTACAACGGGTTGCAGATGGAAAACGAACTGCGCGACGTCACCTATAAAAAATTGGTGGAGCTGGACAGCTCCACGGTTGCATCCTACAATTCGGGGGAGCTGCTCACCACGCTCTCCTCGGACGCCATCACCTTCAAGGATATGTACAGCCGCACTCTTTTGCAGATCGCAGACGGCTTTTATATCCTCATCGTCACCTGCGTGGTGCTTGCGTTCAACAGCGTGTATATGCTCATTCTGCCCGCCGTCATGGCGCCCGTGCTTTTGGTTGCGCTGCTGCGCTATATGCGCGCGGCGCGGCAGGTTTCCACGCGCATCCGCTCCTGCAATGCCGCGCTCAACCTCAACGTGCAGGAAAATATCAATGCCGTGCGGCTGGTGCGTTCCTTTGCCAACGAGGAATACGAGGAAAACAAGTTTGACAAGGTCAACGGCGATCTGCGCAACGCGTATTGGAAGCAGACAGACGTGTCCGCAAAGTACGGCATGATCTTCAATTCGATCCGCCAGTTTGCCTACGTCGTAACCATTGTCATCGGCACGCTGATGGTGTTTCAGGGGCATTTCGGCGTCGGAATCATGACGGCGAGCGTGACCTATGTCCTGCGCATCATGGATTATCTTACGCAGATCAGCACGGCGTCCTATCAGATGCAGTACGGGCTCGTCTCGGGCGAGAGACTGCGAGAGTTTCTCGAACGCAAGACAAAGATCCCGCAGGCGCCCCATCCCGACAAGATCCGCGACAACCCCAATATCGAAGTGAAAAACGTCTCCGTCACGGAGGACGGAAAGCCGATCCTCAAAAACGTTTCGCTGAGTATCCCTTACGGGAAAAAGGTGGGGATCATGGGCGGAACGGGCAGCGGCAAGAGCGTGCTGCTCAAATCTCTCGTCCGCATTTACGATCCGACGCAGGGCTGTATCGAGATCAACGGCGAGGACATTCGGCAGTTTGAACTGGACGATCTGCGCAACAAGTTTGCGTATGTGTTCCAGGACGTGTTTCTCTTTTCCAATACCATCGACGCCAACATCGCCTTTTACGCCCCGTACGCGGCAAAGGAAGAGGTGATGCGGGTGGCGGACCTCGCGCAGGCAGGGCGGTTTATCCGCGCGCTCCCGCACGGATTCGAGACTATCGTCGGGGAAAAGGGGCTGGGCCTTTCGGGCGGACAGAAACAGCGCATTTCCATTGCGCGGGCGCTGCTGAAAAATGCTCCCGTGCTCGTGTTTGACGATGCGTCCAGCGCTCTGGACGTTACAACGGAGAAAAACCTGATGAAGAGCATCAAGGAAAACTATCCGGACAGGACGCTGCTCATTGCGGCGCACCGCGTTTCCAGCGTTGCCGACTGCGACGAAATTCTGTATATGCAGGACGGGGAGATCATCGAGCGCGGCACCTTCGACCAGCTGATCGCGGCAAACGGCAGGTTTGCGGCCATTTACAAAATGCAGACGTCGGAAGAGGGCAAGAAAGACGATTTTTCGGATGAGATCCTCGCCTCGGGCAGGGAGGAGTGAGTCATGGCAGAGAGAAATACATATTTTCAGGACGAAGTCTTCACACAGGAAAAGATCGATTTCAAAAATCTGAAGCGGCTTCTGCACTATGCGGCCCCGCACAAAAAGCTGTTTGCCTTTGTGCTGATCGTCATGCTCATTGCCGTCGTGTCGTCCATGGTCACGCCGCTCCTGCTCAGGATGATCGTCGATACGGCCATTCCCGAGTATTCCGCTACGGGGGAGTACAAAACGTTTATTCTGGCAGTCTGCGGATTTGTCGTCTGCGGGTTTGCGGAAATCATCATCACCTATTTTCAGCAAAGGAGCCTCGGCCGCGCGGGCCACGGCATCATCGCGGACATCCGCAAGGACATCTTTTATAAATTACAGCAGCTTCCCTTCGATTATTTCGACAACCGCCCTTCGGGCAAGATCGTCGTTCGCGTGACAGAGTATATCACAGAACTTGCCGATTTTTTCATCAGCTATCTGATGAATTTTATCCTCAATATCGTCAAGATCGTGGTCGTCACGGTGTTCATGCTGGTGCTCAGCCCCGTGCTGACGCTCATCGTGTATGCGGCCATCGTCCCGCTCACGGCCTGCGTCATCCTCATCCGCAAGGCGATCAGAAAGCTGTTCCGCCTCAACCGCGCCAAGGGCTCCAACCGCACGGCGTTCATTCTGGAATCCATCATGGGCGAGAAGATCATCCAGAACTACAACCGCACGGAATTCAACGAAAAGGTGTACCACGACCTGCAAAAGGACTGCGCGGACACGTGGATGAAAATTGTCCGCCGCAACGAACTCAACGGGCCGATCGTCGGCATTTTCTGGAACGCGGGCACTCTGCTGTTGTATGCCATTTCCTTCCTTTTGATGGACAGGGGGATCATGGGCGTCACGACGGGCGTGGTCATTGCCTTTTTGAGCTATATGGGGCTGTTTTCCGCGCCGCTCACCCAGCTTTCCGCAATCATTCAGAACCTGGCGCAGGTCTCTGCCAACCTCGAACGCGTCTTTGAAACCATCGATGCGCCCGTCAGCATCGCAGACGGCGAAAATTCCGTCGAACTCAAAGACGTAAAGGGCAAAGTGGATTACAACGACGTTTTCTTCAGCTATGAAGAGGGGATCAACATTCTCGAACATTTCGATCTGCACGTCCGTCCCGGGGAACGCATTGCGCTGGTCGGGCCGACGGGGGCGGGCAAGACTACGGTCATCAACCTTCTGACGAGGTTTTACGACGTCAGATCGGGCAGCGTGACCATCGACGGGATCGATGTGCGCAACGTAAAGCTGCATTCCCTGCGCCAACAGGTGGGCGTGCTGATGCAGGATCCCTTTATCTTCAAGGGGACGGTGCTCGAAAATATCCGTTACGGAAGAAGGGACGCCACCGACGAGGAGTGCATCGCCGCGGCAAAGGCGATCTTTGCGGACGAGTGCATCATGCGCCTTCCCAACGGATATCAGGAAGAGCTTGCCGAGCGCGGCGAAGGGCTCTCCGCAGGGGAAAAACAGCTGATCAGCTTTGCGCGCATCGTTCTCAAAAATCCCGCGGTCATCATTCTGGACGAGGCGACAAGCTCTATCTCCTCGGATACGGAACTGCTCATTCAGCAGGCGCTGGACGTTCTTCTCCACGGCAGAACTTCCTTTATCGTCGCGCACAGACTTTCCACCATCCGCAATGCCGATCGCATTTTATTTATCGCAAATAAAGGAATTGCGGAAGAAGGTACCCACGAACAGTTGCTAAACAAGCATGGTTTGTATTATAATCTGTATAAGAGTCTGAATCAATAAAGGAGATACAAGATGCCTCATATCGGAATCAAAATGCTCAAGGGCAGGACGCAGGAACAAAAGGAAAAGCTTGCCGCCGCCCTTGTCAGGACGCTGACAAAGGAACTCGGCTGTTCCGAACATTACGTCACCTGTACCATCGAGGACTTCGACGCCGTCCAGTGGCAGAAAGTCTTTGAGGAAGAGGTCACGAAGAAGCAGGATAAAGTTTTCAAGAAAGCGGAATACGATCCGAAGGATCTCTTGTAAAAAGGCAGGTGAAACAAATGTCAGAAAATTGTACGCACAACTGCGACAGCTGTTCGCAGAACTGCTCGGAGCGCGACCTGAAAAAGGCGCCGCACGAACTGAGCAAAATCAAAAAAGTCATCGGCATCGTCAGCGGCAAGGGCGGCGTGGGGAAATCCCTTACAACGGCCATGCTTGCCGTTACGGCGGCGCGCAACGGCTTTAAAACGGCGATCATGGATGCAGACATCACGGGCCCGTCTATCCCGAAAATGTTCGGGATCACCGACAAGGCGACGGGCAGCGAAATGGGGATCTTTCCCGTTCTCAGCAAGAAGGGGATCGAGATCATGTCCATGAATCTGCTCCTAGAGAACGATACCGAGCCCGTCATCTGGCGCGGCCCCGTCATCGCGGGCGCCGTCCTGCAGTTCTGGACGGACGTCATCTGGAACGACGTCGATTATATGTTTGTCGATATGCCCCCGGGAACGGGCGACGTCCCGCTGAGCATTTACCAGTCTATCCCGCTGGACGGCATCGTGGTCGTCACCACGCCGCAGGAGCTCGTCTCCATGATCGTCAAAAAGGCGGTCAATATGGCGGAAAAGATGAACATTCCCGTGCTCGGCATCGTGGAAAACATGAGCTATGTCAAATGCCCCGATTGCGGCAAAGAGATCGACATCTTCGGCAAGAGCCGTGCCAAGCAACTTGCGGCGGAGCATAAGGTAAAGTGCGTCGCGCGCGTGCCGTTCGATCCCGCTCTCACAAAGTGCGCCGATCAGGGCCTTATAGAGCTCTTTGAAGGGGATTATCTGGACGAAATGTTCAAAGCGATCGAATAATTTCTCAAACCCGCGCAGGATGCTCCTGCGCGGGTTTTGTAAGAAAGAAATTTTTTTATGGTCGGCAAAGTGTTTGCTTTTTTCAAAAAATTATAGTACAATACTATACGGAAAAAGCAAAAATGCTTCCGTAGTTAAATGGATATAACAGCCCCCTCCTAAGGGGCCGTTCCGGGTTCGATTCCCAGCGGGAGTACCAAAAAGAGCGGACAGGTTTTAAACCTGTCCGCTCTTTTTGGTATTTCAACTGAAAGCGAACGCAGGCGGGGAAGAGAGGAAGCTTCAAAAGGAACAGGCAAGCCGCCTGCTGTTCGGGCACGAAGTGCCTTGATGCGTAGCATCAAATACCCGGCGGGAGAGCGCGGAACGCGCTTCAACTGAAAGCGAACGCATATAAAAACCTCCCCGAAAGTTCTTTCGGGGAGGTTTTTATCAGTCGGTAACTTCCTGTAGCTTTTCCTGATCGTGCTGTCCTTTGGAAAGGGATCTTTTTACGAAAAAGAAAAAGCAGAGACACAAAATCAGGCTGACCGCGGCGGAAACGGGGACGGCAATGCCTATCATGAGCATATTCGTATTTTCCAACGTGCTGAACAGGTAGGACAGGGGGATGCGCACCCCAAAGGCGGTGACGAGACCCTGTACCATGACAAAGACGGTTTTGCGCAGTCCGTTGAAATAGCCGAGCATACAGAAAGAGAGGGCGATAATGAGGTATTCAAAGGAACAGCTCTTGAAATACAGCGCGGTCTTGGCGATCACGTCCGCTTCCTGCGTAAAGATGCGTGCAAGCAGGTGTCCGCCGAAAAAGGTGAGGAAAAACACGGCAACACCGAAGGCAAGGGAGACGCCGCACGCCTGAAAGAGTGCGCCGGCGGCCCGTTCGGGGTTTCCGTTGCCGATATTCTGCGCGACAAAAGCGGAAAGGGCGGACAGGAAAGACATGGGAACAATGGACAGAAACACAAACAGTTTTTCCGCGATCCCGATGCTCGCCGATTCTGTCAGACCGATGTTGTTGACGATGGCGGTGATGATGAGAAAGGATACACTGACGAGAAAATCCTGCAAGGCAATGGGCGCGCCGACTGCTGCAATGCTCTTTACTGTTCCTTTTTGAGAAAATCCCGATCTTCGCACGGGGAAGGGCAGTTTTTTCTTTTTCAGATATAGGGCGGAACAGAAAACGCTGCTCGTCTGTGCAATGACGGTGGCGATGGCGGCGCCCGCGGCATCCATGTGCAGGAGGGCGACAAACAGCAGGTCAAGCAGGATATTGACGACGCAGGCGATTGCCACAAACAAAAAGGGGGTAGCGGAATTGCCTATTCCGCGGAAGATCCCGCTGATGGCGTTGTAGGCGGTGATAAAGACCATTCCGCCGCCGCAAATGCAGATGTAGAGGACGGTCTGTTCCAGGGCGGCTTGCGGAGCATGGAGCAATATGGCAAGCTGTCTCGGAAAGAGGAGAAGCAGAACGGTAATGACGATCGCTACCGCGCAAAACAGTTTGATCATCCCGCAGACCACATTTCCCGCTCTTTCCTTGTCGCCTGCGCCGATCGCCTGGCCGATGAGTACTGTTACACCCATGGTCAGTCCCGTCACGATGGTGGTGACGGCCACCATTAGTTGGCTGCCGGTGGCTACTGCGGAAATGCTGGCGGTGGAACAGAATTGTCCTACCACAACAAGGTCGACGGCTCCGTACAATGCCTGTAAAAATAGGGAGAGCATGAGCGGAACGGAAAAACGTATGAGGGAGGGAAGGATCTTTCCCTGTAAAAATTGCTGTTCCAAAATAAACTCCTTAAAAATACAACAGAATAACAGTATCACAAAACGGGAGGAAAAGTCAATCAGAATGGCATGAAATCGTATAAACGTATGAAAGAAATTCAAAGCATCATTGACATCTTGCATACGCTATGATATAATGATATGGTAAAAACAGGGCGGTGGAGAAAATGAAATTTGTAGATATGAAATGTTCCAACTGTGGCGGCAGGATGGAATATGCAGACGGACATTACAAATGTGCCTATTGCGGCGCGATCATGCTTAAAATTGTGGATGCAAAGGTCGATGCGGATGTGGAGCGGCTGGACGCCGAAGAGTTTGAACGCAGGCTGGAGGAGAGCAAGCGAAGCTTCCTCATCAAAGTAGAGGACGGGGTCAAGGTGATGGACGCAAAGACCGCCATCATCAACCAGCGCCTGCAAAATGCAAAAAAATCACTTTCTCAGCGGCAGTATACGGCGGTGTTTTCCGATCTGACGGGCGTTCCGCCGGATCTTCCGTCGGCGGCGCGCCTGCGCTTTTTGGCCAGTGTCAACGTCAGGGACGAGTACGAATTGTCTCTCTGCAAAAAGGATGTGCGCAACCGTTCGTACAACGAGTTTATGGCTTGCTGCAAGGACGAGGAGACAAAGCGTTCCTATCAGAAAATCGCGCAGATCTGCCTCCTCAACGAAGAGCTGGACAAGGAACTGGAAGAACAGCTTCATTCCATTCGGGAAATGATGCAGCTCGGATTGAAAGAGGATGCGCTTGTTTATGCAAAACAAGTCTGTTCAAAATATCCGCAGCTGTGTAAAAGCTGGGCGGAACTCGCATCGGTCAAGTGTCAGCTGTTTCCAAAATATGACTGCACGCCCGATTTCGAGATCATGAAAAAGTGTCCTGACTATGACATCGGATATGTTCCGCAGATCATGCTGACCAGACTGGACACACTACAAAAGGAAACGGAGCTGACTCGGGCAAACAGGGAGCTTTTCAAAACATCGCAAAAGAGTCTGAAAAGAATGTATTCGTTGATTTTTGCGGCGCTTCTGCTTTCCTGTGTAGGCTCGGTAGCTGCCTATCTGGGCGGGAGGGGAGACATCTTCTGGCCGACATTCCTGGGGATGGATCTCTCTTATCTGGGGCTGATTTTTGCCGTCATCTTCCATCTCATCATGGCCTCCGCCAGAAGGAAATGCAGGGGCGCGCTCGCCGCGGCGATGCAAATTCGCCCGATCCTGCGGGAGACGAGCGAAAAGTTCGAGCGATATGTCCGCAGAATGAGAACGGTGCACGTTATTTTAGCCTTTGCGGCTGTCATTCTGCTTGTCGTCGGAAGCGCCTTGCTGATGCTGATGAACTTATGATTCGTTGAAAGGGGATGTTCATGGTATAAAAAGTATGCACACGGCGTTTGCCGTGTGCATAAAAAAACCGCACGCGGCAAACGCCGCGTGCGGTTTTGTCTTGGTAGCCCCATGGGGAATCGAACCCCAGTTTTCGCCGTGAGAGGGCGACGTCTTAACCGCTTGACCATGAGGCCATGTCCAAACTTGCTGGATTATTATATCATAAAAAAACAGGGAAGGCAAGCGTTTTTGAGGGGTTTTTCAGAAAAGAAAAAGATCCGCCTGTGCCGCAGTACGAAAAAGTGTTAACCCGCTTCTCGCAGGTGGGTGCGCCGCTTTGCCGCATCAGCCTTTCCGTTGCAATAACAGACCTCGCCTATCGGCACAGACCATTTGAAAAGGCGCTCCCGTATTTACAATGTGGATTAAGATAATTCGAACTCCGAACACCGCAGACCGATTCAGTTGTATTATCTCTATTATAGCTCTTTTTGAAAAAATAGCAAGTCTTTGAAGGTTTATTTTGCGGCTTTTTCCACGTCCAGCAAAAATTTCAGCATCTGGCTTTCGGAATTGAGTCCGTAGCGCGCCTCGGTGCCGTCGTTCTTAGTCTGAGCGATGGAATTTTTTGTAAATTTCGCAGAAATTTCCACGGCTTTGTCCATATCGACGCCGCGTGCAAGCGCTCCGACAAGCGCGCTGGCGTAAACGTCGCCCGCTCCGTGGAAGGCGCCTTCGATCTTTTCCGTGGAATAGCTTTTTACGTTCCCCGTATCATCCGTATAGAACACGGCGCTGCGCACGGCGCCGTTGCAGCGGATATCGCATCCCGTCACGGAAGGGCGGGGGCAAAGCTCTTTCAGCTTTGCAAGGATGGCGGGATAGTCCTGTTCCTTCACCTCGGAATAGTTTGTGTCTGTCAGAAAGCAGGCTTCGGTCAGATTGGGGACAATGATGTCCGCAATTTTGCAAAGACCTTTCATTTCTTCTACAAAGTGCTTGTCGAAATGCGAGTAGAGGATTCCGTTGTCGCCCATGACGGGGTCGACCACAAACAGACCACCCTCTTTGAGCAGATCTTTTTTCACCTGTTTGACCATTTCTATCTGAGAAATGCTCCCGAGGTATCCGCTGATGATGATGTCGTATTGCAGGTGCAAACTTTTCCAATGCGCGATGATGGCGGGAATGTCTTCGCTCAGGTCGCGGAAGGTATACCCCTGAAATCCGCCCGTATGCGTGGAAAGGATGGCGGTAGGGAGGATGTCGCAGGTCACGCCGCACGAGGAGATAATGGGCAGAGCAACGGTGAGGGAGCACTTGCCCACACAGGAAATGTCGTTGATAGCAAGGATACGCATGATGTTTGCCTCCTGAAGAATTGTTTATAATTATAAAAGCAGACGTATTTTTTGTCAAGCATTGAAACGTGTAAACTTTTTTTGTACTATCTTTTTCGCCTTTTGTTTACAAAACGGCGGGGATATGGTACAATAAAAGCCATGGAAGAAAAAACGGAGCAATTTATCTTTATCAGCGGGGCAACGGGCGGGATCGGCAAGGCGTTTGCCAAAGCCTGTGCAAAGCGCGGCTCTCTCTTTCTGACGGGGCGGAGCGGGGAAAAGCTTTCGCGGCTGAAAGAAGAGCTCTGTGCAGAGAACCCGCAATGTAAAGTCGATTTCTATTCGTGCGACCTGACGAACGAACGGGACCGCGCGGAAATGTTTTCTTATATTGAAACGCGCGGTTATACCTTTTCGGGACTTTGCAACGTGGCAGGCGCGGATATTCAGAAAGCGTTTGAAAAATACACGCAGGAAAAAATTATTTTCCAATGCCGCGTCAATCTGGAAGCTGCACTCTGTATCACGCATTTTATCCTGCAACACCGCGCTCCGCAACTGGAAATTGTCACGATCTCCAGCCTTTCGGGCGTGTACCCCATGCCGTATTTTGCCGAATACAGCGCGACAAAGGCGGCTTTGACCTCCTTTTTCTCCTCCTTGCGCCTGGAAACGAAGGGGAAGGGCGTCAGAGTGACTGTGGTGGAGCCGGGCGGCGTCTATACCCGTCCCGATGTCTGCAAGGACATTGCGGGGCAGGGGCTCTGGGGAAAGCTTTCCGCAAAGACGCCCGATTACATTGCCCGCAAGAGCCTTGCGGCGGTCAGGAAAAACAGGCGGCTGATCCGTCCGGGATTCTGGAATAAGTTTATAGCGACGGTTCCCCGCATTCTTCCGCTGGGAGTTCGGATGCGCTTTATTGCGCGCCGTTGGAGCCGGCAGGAAAAAGACGCGTTTTAAAAGCGGAGGGGAAAGATGAAGAAGTACATAGCGGCGTTGGATCAGGGAACAACCAGTTCCAGAACAATTATTTTCGACAAAAACGGAAATATTGTTGCTAAATCCATGAAAGAATTTCCGCAATGTTACCCGAAACCCGGCTGGGTAGAGCACGATCCGCGCGAAATTTTAGCTTCACAGGCAGCTTCATTTCGGGAGGCATTGAAAGAGGCGGGGATCGGTGCGGACGAGCTTGCCGCAATCGGAATCGCCAACCAGCGCGAAACGGTCGTCGTGTGGGATAAATTTACGGGAAAACCCGTCTACAATGCCATTGTGTGGCAGTGCCGCAGAACTTCTTCCTGTTGTGAAAAGATGAAGACCAGGCACGCGGAGACGGTGTATGCCAAAACGGGACTGAACATCGACGCCTATTTTTCGGCCTCCAAGATCCGCTGGATCTTGGACAACGTCCCGTTTGCCCGCACGCGTGCGGAAAAAGGGGAGCTTCTATTCGGCACGATAGATACTTACCTTGTCTGGAATCTGACGGGCGGGAAGGTATTTGTCACCGATTACACCAATGCTTCGCGCACCATGCTTTTTAACATTCATACGCTGGAGTGGGACGAGCGGCTCTGTAAGCTGTTTTCCATACCGATGCAGATGCTTCCCAAGGTTCTGCCGTCGGGCGCCGATTTCGGCTGTACGGAGGAAAATCTCTTCGGGTACAGCATCCCCATCCGCGCGGTGGCGGGCGATCAGCAGGCGGCTCTGTTCGGACAGCTGTGTTTCGGGCAGGGCGAGGCAAAAAACACCTACGGAACGGGCTGTTTTCTCCTGATGAACACGGGCAAAAACGCCATTACGTCGCAGAACGGGCTGATCACCACGCTTGCGGCAGATCTGGAGCGCCCCGATTACGTGCTGGAAGGAAGTGTTTTTGTCGGCGGGGCGGTGGTGCAGTGGCTGCGCGACGGGCTGGGCGTGATCTCTCAGTCCTCGGAGACGGAAGAGCTTGCGCTTTCCGTTGAGGACACGGGCGGCGTTTGCTTTGTGCCCGCCTTTGTGGGGCTGGGCGCGCCGCACTGGGATTCCGAATGCCGCGGGATGCTCAGCGGCATCACGCGCGGCACGACCCGCGCGCACATTGTCCGAGCCGCGCTCGAATCCATCGCATTGCAGACGTTTGACGTCGTTCACGCTATGGAACAGGATCTGCGCACGGAAATCAAATTTCTCTGTGCGGACGGAGGCGCAAGCGCCAATGCCTTTCTCATGCAGTTTCAGGCGGATATTCTCGGCGTACCCGTACTTCGCCCGAAGGTCATGGAAACGACGGCGCTCGGCGCGGCCTATCTTGCAGGGCTGACCTGCGGTTACTTTAAAGATAAAAGCAGTCTATGCGAACAGGTGTGCGAAAGGACGGTTTTTTCACCCGGGCTGGACGATGCCCGCCGCGCCGAAAAATTGCTGGCGTGGGAAGAGGCGATCAGCCGTACGCGCTTTCGCGCAAGACCATAAATTGAAAGGAGAACAGCTATGAGCAGAGCGGACGAAATTTTTATTTCAAACTGCAGGGACATCCTCGAACACGGCACGTGGGATACGGACAGGGAGGTGCGCCCTCGCTGGGAGGACGGAACACCCGCGCATACCATCAAAAAATTCGGGCAGGTGTCGCGCTATGATCTGAGGGAAGAATTTCCCATTCTTACCATACGCCGCACCTACCTCAAATCTGCCATCGACGAGATTCTTTGGATCTGGCAGAAAAAGAGCAATAACATCCACGATCTTTCTTCGCATATCTGGGACAGCTGGGCGGATGAAACGGGCAGCATCGGCAAGGCATACGGCTACCAGTTGGGCATAAAATATCAGTTCCCGGAAGGGGAGTTCGATCAGGTAGACAAGGTTTTGTACGATCTGAAAAACAATCCCGCCAGCCGCAGGATCCTTGCGCATATGTACAACGTTGCAGATCTGAAAGATATGCACCTGTATCCCTGCGCGTACTCGATGACCTTTAACGTTACGGGAAACACCCTCAACGGCATTCTGAACCAGCGCAGCCAGGATATGCTGGCGGCAAGCAACTGGAATGTCGTGCAATACAGCATTCTGTTGATGATGTTTGCCCGCGCGTGCGGATTGGAGGCAGGGGAGCTTGTCCACGTTGTCGCGGATGCGCATATCTATGACAGGCACGTTCCGCTTGTGGAAAAGATTTTAAAGAACCCGCAATACCCTGCGCCGCGCCTGATCGTGGATGAAAACGTAAAGGATTTCTATTCCTTCACAAAGGACAGCTTCCGCCTGGAAGGATACAAATACAACGAGTTTACCGACAAAATTCCCATAGCAACCTGATTTTTTAGGGAATGCAGAGTACTATGTCACACATAAACAGGAGAAAATAAGGAGTTTTTATGCGCCAGATCGTAGTTGTGGATCAGCATTGGGGAATCGGAAAAAAGAACGATCTTCTCTTTTCCCTTCCTGCCGACATGAAGCATTTTCGGGAGACGACCTCAGGGAAGGTCGTGGTGATGGGAAGCAATACGTTGCTTTCTTTCCCGGGCGGAAAGCCTTTAAAAAACCGCGTCAATATCGTTTTGTGGCCGGGCGGGGAGAAACGGGAGGATTGCATCATCGTGCAGGATCTTGCGGCCCTGTTTGAAGAGATCAAAAAATATCCCGCGGAGGACGTGTTTGTAGTCGGCGGGGCGATGATGTATAAAACTCTCTTGCCGTATTCGGAGGGTGCCATTGTCACCAAAGTGGAGGCGGACGGCGGCGCCGAAGTATTTTATGAAAACCTGGATGAACAGGAAAACTGGGAGTGCGTCTCTGTCAGCGAACCTATGGAGACAAACGGGTTTGTCATTCGTTTCTGCACCTATAAAAATAAAGCGCCTCTCGCATTCGGAAAATAATTCAGCTTTTTGGCAGAGCCTTGTTTTCATGTCGGACATAACGGGGCAACGCCGCAATCCTAAACTCTTTTAAAGGTTGCCGTAGTATCGATCCTGCAAAACCAATTTAAAATTCGTACGGAAAAGAAGAGGCGGCGCAAATAAAAGATTTCCTCTTTTACAAGCGGCGCAAAATGTTTGGACTGATCAGGAAAGCCGCCGTTTAGAATGCGGGCAGAGAAAGGATAGATTTCCCGTATTCGGACGAAAGAACGGCTCAGATCTTTGAAAGCGGCTTGTAGATCGTTGCCATGGAAAACGGTATGCAAAGGCATTTGCCGTTTAGGGTGGATAACAAACAGATAAAAAAACGGCAGGCCGATCGGCCTGCCGTTTGTGTCGTAAAAATTCAGTTTTCTTCGTCTTCATCCTTTTTGTTGAGGACGATGACGGCTGTCTCGGCAAAGCGTTTTACCGATTCTACGGCGTTTTCGCAGTTGGAGCGGGAGGCGTACGTTTCGCCTGTGCAGAGCAGCTGTTTGGAGCCCGTCAAAATCTTAAAGAAGTACAGCTTTTTCTTGTTTTGAGAAATGACGATATTTCCTTTGAGAATGTTGTTTTTGTGCGTCTTGATTCCGTTTTTGGCGCCAGAGAGGGAAGTGTACTCGATGCTGGTAAGCAATTTTTCTCCGTTGCTTGCGCGCAGTTCAAAGTAGTAGGAACCCGTTTCTTCGTTTTCAAAGATGACCCACTTGCCCGTATAGGCAGGTTTTTTCTCCTCGTCATCCTCCTCGGATTTTTTGAGGAGTTTTTCGGCGGCATTGCGGGAAGCAACTCTTTCGGGATTTGCGGCCGCTGCATACGGTTCGGTAACAGGTTTTTCTTCAGGTTTTGCCGCGGCAGGTTTCTTTTCGGCAGCAGGGGCAGCAGGTTTTGTCTCGGCGGGTTCCGCTTTGACTGTCTGTTCGGATTCGGCTGTTTGCTGTTGAGGTGCGCTTTCCTGAACGTCCGCGGCCTGCGTGTTTTTCTGTGCAGGTTCTGTTTCTGCCTGTGCAGGGGCTGCTGTCTGTGCGGGCGCTGTCTTTTGCGGTTCCTGTTTCTGTGTTTCAACGGCAACGGACTGCGGTGCTGCGACGGCTTTCGGCTGTTCGGCGGGCACATCTTCTTCTTCGCTGACGGCGGCGTTCTTTTTGGCTTTGGATTTCTTTACGCCTGCGACGATTGCGACGATGATGAGAATGACGATGACGGCGGCAAGCGCCACGGCAATCCAAAACATGATGGGATTGTCTTTAAAATAATCGCTGATCTGTTGTAAAATTTTATCCATCCCTTTCACCTCTTTTTTTATATTTCTATGATAATGCAAAAGGCGCAAAAAGTCAAGTGTCCCTTGCGAATTTTAATTCCGATTGACAAAAAATCCAAAATACGGTAGAATAAAATCAATAATAAAACAGGATAAAACGATGAACAAAGTTTCAGTGTTGATTGTCGGCGGCGGGGCGTCCGGAATGTTTTGCGCGATCAGGCTGGCTCGTTTCGGAATTTCCGATGTCGCGATCGTGGAGAGAAACGACAGGCTTGGCAGAAAGCTGTCCGCCACGGGCAACGGACAGGGCAACGTGACAAACGAAAATATGTCTGCGGCGCACTATTTTTCTTCCACGGGAAGTGCGGCAGGGGTTTTGCAAAAATTCGGGAAAGAACAGCTTTTGCGGGCTTTAGGTGATTTGGGCGGATTGTTCGGAGCGGACAAAACGGGGCGGGTTTATCCCGCGTCCAGGCAGGCTTCTTCCGTGACGGATATTCTGCGCTTTGCTCTTTCCGAAAAGAGTATAAACGTTCTCACAAAAACAAAGGTGACGGACATCGTCAGCAAAAAGGACGGCTTTACCGTAAAAACGGAGCAGGGGGATCTTCTTGCCGAATGCGTCGTGCTCGCGTGCGGAGGCAAGGCTTCTCCTCATTTCGGAACGGACGGTTCGGGGTACGAGCTGACAAAAAAATTCGGGCATACCTGTACGCCGCTCTATCCTTCGTTGGTTCAGCTGAAAACGGAGCAGACCTATATCCGCGGGCTGAAGGGGATCCGTTCGGATTGCAAAATCTCCCTGCATCGGTTCGGAAAGGGCGAGATCTTTTCCCGCAGAGGGGACGTTCTGTTTACCGATTACGGTGTCAGCGGGGATGCGATCTTCAGCGCGTCTGCTTTTGCCAGGGCGGGTGATGAATTAAAAATCGACTTTTTACCGTCATTTATGCGTGACATAGTACTTCGTATTTTGGCTGAAAAGATGCGAAAATATCCGAAAATGCGAGCGGAAGATCTGCTGCGTTGCGTCGTCAACAGCGCGGTGGGAAGAAATATTTTGAAGTATTGCTCCATACCGTTGGACGCGCCTGCTTCGGAAATCTCGCCAAAACTGCCACAGCTCGTCGATGCGCTGAAAGGGTTTTCTCTGAAAATCACAGGCAGTGCGGGGTTTGAAAATGCACAGGTGACAAAGGGCGGGATCTCCATGACTGAGCTGGACGAATCTCTCATGAGCAAAAAGAAAGAGGGGCTTTTTTTGACGGGCGAGCTTGTGGACATAGACGGCGAGTGCGGCGGATACAATCTGCAATGGGCATTTTCCAGTGGGGCGGTCGCCGCCGAGGGAATTGCAAAGAGGCTGGGATATGAAATTTGAAGCAAAACTTAAACCCGGGGAATCGGAGGAGCGCCTGTTCAAAATTGCCGCTCAAAAAGTCCCTGGGTGCAAATATGTCCGAATTTTAAAAAAATCTCTGGATGCGAGAAACAAGGCGGACATCCGCTGGCTGTATTCGGTCGAGGCGGAAAGATCCGCGCCTCCCAAAGAAGAGAAAAAAATTCCGCAGGTCACCAGACAGCCCCGCCGCGTCGTCGTGGTGGGAAGCGGCCCTGCGGGACTTTTCTGCGCCTTGCGCCTGCTGCGCGGCGGCATCCGACCCGTGTTGGTGGAAAGGGGCGGCACCGTGGAAGAGCGCGTTTTGTCCTGTGAGCATTTCTTCAAATCCAAAGTTCTGGACGAGGAGTGCAACATCCAGTTCGGGGAAGGGGGCGCAGGGACGTTTTCGGACGGAAAACTGAATACGCAGACAAAAGATCCGCGCAACCGTGAAGTACTGGAAACGTTTGCCCGCTTCGGCGCGCCCGAGGAGATCCTCTGGCTGAACAAACCGCACATAGGGAGCGACATTCTGCGCAAGGTGGTCGTTTCCATGCGCAAATATATTTTGGAACAGGGCGGGCAGGTTTTATTTCACACCCGCTTTGAAGGGGTAACCGTTTCGGGCGGAGAGCTGCGCGAAGTGCGCCTGCGCAATTTAAAGAGCGGGGAGGAGTATGCTCTGCCCGCTTCGGAGGTCGTTCTTGCCGTCGGTCACAGCAGCCGCGACACGTTCAGGCGCCTGCGCGATGCCGGCTTTGCCATGCAGGCGCGTGAGTTTGCCGTGGGCGTCAGGATCGAGCATTTGCAGGAAAAAATCAGTTATGCACAGTACTCTGCCGCGCATACATTGCTCCCTCCCGCCGATTATAAGCTGATCAGCCACGCGTCGGACAGAAATGTGTTTACCTTTTGTATGTGTCCGGGCGGCGTCGTTGTCCCTGCGTCCAGCGAGGCGGGCGGCGTTGTGACGAACGGAATGAGCAATTATGCGAGGGACGAGAAAAACGCAAACAGCGCGCTGCTCGTGCAGATCCGCCTTTCCGATTTTGACAGTTCCGACATTCTCGGGGGCGTGGAGTTTCAGAGAAAAATCGAGCGCGCCGCGTACGAGTTGGGCGGCAGGACGTACGCCGCGCCCGTACAGCGCGCGGAGGATTTTTTGAAAAAGCGCGCGTCCGTTCGGATGGGGGAAGTTGTTCCCTCGTATGCGGCGGGGACTGTACCTGAAGATCTTGATAAAATTTTCCCTTCCTATGTATCGGATGCGCTCAGGGCGGCAATAATGGATATGGACAGGCGGCTGAAAGGGTTTGCGCATCCCGATGCGGTACTGACGGGCGCGGAAACGAGATTTTCCTCCCCCGTGCGTATTTTGCGCGGGGAAAACGGGGAGAGCGTGAATTTTGGCGGCGTCTATCCGTGCGGGGAAGGATGCGGATATTCGGGCGGGATCACCAGTTCCGCGGCGGACGGGATCCGCACTGCAGAGCTGATCTGTGAAAAATATCTTTAAAAGTTTTATGATTGCTTCATTTTTCTTTCATGAATTCATCATATTTGTGCTTTATAATAAGGCCATAAATCAAACAAGCCTACACAAAACTTTTTTCATATTCTCTCACTATAACAGTCCGGACCGCTTTGCGATCCGGACTGTTATGTTTAAAAGACAGAAAGAGGCGGGACGCAGGCGCCCGCCTCTTTCTGTTGTCAGATATTTTCGATGTTGATGACGTTGGAGTTGCCCGATTTTCCGTTGGGGTTGCCGCCCGTGATGACGATGCGGTCACCCTTCTTGACGAGCCCCAGTTTAATGGCGGCGCGCTTTGCATGATAGAACAGCACGTCGATGGAGGTGAATTCCTCGCTCAGGACGGGGATGACGCCCCAGGAGAGGTCGAGCTTGCGGTAGGACTGCGGTTCGATGGTCATGCCCACGATGTCCATTTTCGGGCGGAACCTGGAAACCAGCCTTGCCGTGCCGCCCGAACGGGAGCAGACGACGATGGCTTTGGCGCCGATGTCCTCTGCGAGGACGCAGGCGGAATGGGAAAGGGCGTCCGAGGGATTCTGGATGGTGAATTTTTTGTCCGCGTATTTGTTTTCGAGGTGCTTTTCCGTTTCCACGCAGATTTTTGCCATGGCTTCTACAGCCTGCACGGGGTATTTTCCCGCGGCCGTTTCGCCGGAGAGCATGACGGCGCTGGTGCCGTCGTAGACGGCGTTGGCGACGTCGGAGATCTCGGCACGGGTGGGACGGGGCTGGTTGATCATGGATTCCAGCATTTCCGTCGCTGTGATGCAGCGTTTTCCTGCGAGGCGGCATTTGTCGATGAGCATTTTCTGGATCTGCGGGAGTTCCTCATAGGGGATCTCCACGCCGAGGTCGCCGCGGGCAACCATGATGCCGTTTGCAACGCTTAAGATCTCGTCGATGTTGTTCACGCCGCTGCGGCTTTCGATCTTTGCGATCAGGTCGATGTCGGGGTTTCCGTTTTCTTCCAAAAGTTTGCGGATGTCGATGATGTCCTGCGCTTTGGAAGTAAAGGAGCAGGCGATAAAATCGATTCCCTGTTCAACGCCGAAGAGAATGTCTTTTTTGTCCTGTTCGCTCAGATATTGCAGGCTGAGCGTCTTGTCGGGGAAAAACATACTCTTTTTGTCGGAGAGTTCTCCGCCGATCACGACTTTGGTCTTGACGTTTTTGCTGTCTACCTCTGTGACCTTAAAGACGAGAAGTCCGTTGTTGAGCAGAATGGTATCTCCGGGGACGAGATCGTTTACGATCCCTTTGTAAGAGACGGAGACGCGGCTCTGGTCGCCCTCGATCTCATCGACGGTAAAGGTGAATTCGTCGCCTTCTTTAAGGGTGATCTTGTGATTTTTAAAGGAACGGATACGAAGTTCCGGGCCTTTGGTGTCCAGCATGATGGGCAGGGGAACGTGAAGCTTTTCGCGCAGGGATTTGAGAAGATCGATATTTTTTTTGTGCTCCTCGTAATCGCCGTGCGAAAAATTCAGGCGGGCGACGTTCATGCCGGCGCGGACCATTTTTTCCAGGGTCTCTTCGTTGCGGCAGGCAGGGCCTAAGGTGCATACGATTTTTGTTTTTTTCATTTTATCTATCTCCGAGAAAAATTTATATCAAAAGTTAAAATGCGTTACAAAAGAATGCCAAATTACCACATATATAGTATATACTTTTTGAATGCAAAACGCAAGTGTTTGCGCAGCGTGTAAAGTCGGCAAAATTCAGAAAAAAAGATTTGACAAAAAATTTTTTGAGAGATATAATGAAACGTATCCCGAGTTGATCATACGGTCGCGCGGCGAAAGCCGTGAGGAAAGTCCGAGCACCGCAGAGCAGGACGCCGGATAACGTCCGGTGGAGGCGACTTCAAGGACAGTGCAACAGAAACAGACCGCAGGTTTTCCTGTAAGGATGGAAAGGGGAGGTAAGAGCTCACCGGCGCCGCGGTAACGAGGCGCGCTGTGTAAACCCCGTCCGGTGCAAGATTGGGCAAACGTCGCATGGGTTGCTCGCCCGACGTTTGCCGTGAATATCGCTTGAGCGCATCGGCGACGATGCGACCAGATAGATGACCGTACACGACAGAACTCGGCTTACAGATCAAGCTCGGGATCTTTTTAAGAAAGGCGACGCGGTAAAACCGCGTCGCCTTTCTTATCTTATATACGGGGATCGATCAGCCGCATCTGCGATTCGCGGCAGGGCAGGTCGGATGCGAGGTGAAAGAGATCGGATGCCAGCTCGTCTTTTGCATAGACCTCGGCGGCAGCTTTTCCGAGAAGGGAAAGGTCGCTCCGCCTTGTTAGAAGGGGAAAGGCGGAAGTCCTCAGCACTGGCAGGATCTCGTCCGCGCTCTGTTTATTGACGGCAAGCACTTTCAGGTATAGGGGCGCGCGCAGCGCTCTTTTGACGAGGTCGTCTTCCAGCTCCAGCAGGCAGGCGGCGAGGATGCGTCGGATGCGGGAGGAAATGTATCTCTTGGTGGTCACTTTTCCGATCAGCTCGTCGTAGTCGGGCGTGTTTTTGGCAAACGCTTTGATCCTGTTTTCCAGCCCCTCGGTGCAATCGGTCAGTTTTTTCATTTGCTCGGGCGGCATTTTCAAGGCGGCGCAGAGCGCAAGCTTTTGAAAGACGGCGGGCGAGACGGCGTTTTTGAGATCTTCAAAGACAAAATCGGGAACGTTTTTGCGGACGGCTCTCCATTTTTTTTCGGAAACGGCTTTGCGGATGGCGGAGGCGGAAGAAAGATTTTTCAAAAGGGTTTCGTCCGCATAGCCTGCCCCGATGCGACGCACGGGGAGAATGTCCGCCGAGCATCCGAAGGAGGAAAGCGCCTTGCAGTATTCCACGGCTAGAATGTTGTTGGGGGAGGCGATGGTCTGCGCCGCCGCCTCTTCCCCCGCATCGGAAAGGGCCTGCGTCCTCGCCTTTGTCAGGCTGAGCCCCTCTTTCAGGTATTTTTTTAAAGAGGCACGGAATCCGCTCTCCTCCTCGGCGGTCTTTTGCGCGGCGTTGAGGATGGCCTGTTTGTCGCCGTCCTCGCTCCCGAACGCCAGCACGCAGAGATCGGGCAGCGAGGAGAGGAGCTTTACGGCACCCTTTGCAAACAGTTCGGCGGGCGCGCAGGCAAAGGGAACGGGCAATTCGATGACGGCGTCCGCACCCGCAAGGACGGCGTGTTTTGCCCGCGTGTATTTTTCCAGAACGGCCATTTCTCCGCGTTGGGTAAATTCCCCGCTCATCACGCACACGACGGCGTCGCAGCCGCTGCGTTTTTTTGCCTCGTTCAGCAGGTAAACGTGTCCGTTGTGCAGGGGATTGTATTCGCAAATAATGCCGCAAATTTTCATTTTTTTCCTTAAAACCTTTACTTTTCTTCTGAAATACGCTATAATATATTTTGGTGATAGGATTCGGGCGTTGCACAGAGGGTCTTGTGCTTATTATATACCCTTTCCTTCAAAAAATAAAGCGATTGAGGTTTACAAATTACAATGGTGAAAGAAAACGCTTTTCTCGCAAAAATCAAATCCCGCGCGAGCGCGCTCAACAAGCGCATCGTCCTTTGTGAAGGGGAGGACAGCCGCGTCGTAAAGGCTGCCGCTGCGGCAGTCCGCGAAGGCATTGCAAAGATCACTCTTCTCGGCGATCCCGATGAGATCAAAAAGGCAAATCCCGACGTCGATCTGACGGGTGTGGACATCGTCTGCCCCGCAAAGAGCGCAAAGCGCGCCGAGTACGCCGCTCTGCTCTATTCCCTGCGCAAGGCAAAGGGAATGACGGAAGAGGATGCGGAAAAACTCTCTTACGACAATACATATTTCGGCGTTCTGATGCTCAAAGCGGGGGACGTCGACGGCCTGGTTTCCGGCGCCTGCCATTCTACGGCAAACACGCTGCGCCCCGGTCTGCAGATCGTCAAGGCTGCGCCCGGCGTGCCGCTGGTTTCCAGTTATTTCCTGATGATCGCTCCCGAATGCGGCAATCAGTACTGCGAGGACGGCGCTTATATCTATTCCGATTGCGGACTCAACGAAAATCCCAACAGCGAACAGCTCGCCGAGATCGCGCTCATCTCTGCCAAGACGGCAAAGCAGATCGCAGGGCTTGAACCGCGCGTGGCGATGCTCTCTTTCTCGACGAAGGGCAGCGCAAAGCACGCGGACATCGACAAGGTGACTGCGGCTCTCGCTATGGCAAAGGCGAAAAATCCCGAACTCAACATCGACGGCGAATTGCAGCTGGATGCGGCGATCGTGCCTTCCGTGGCAAAGTCCAAAGCGCCCGGTTCCACGGTTGCGGGACACGCAAACGTTCTCATCTTCCCCGATCTCGACGCGGGCAACATCGGCTATAAACTCACCGAGCGCCTCGGCGGGTTCATGGCGGTAGGGCCGCTCTGCCAGGGCTTTGCAAAGCCTATCAACGATCTGTCCAGGGGTTGCAAGGCAGAGGACATCGTGGCTGCCGTGGCGATCACTGCACTGCAGACGCAGCTGTCCTGACGGGAGGATACAAAAATGAAAATTCTTGTCGTCAATGCGGGAAGCTCTTCCCTGAAATATCAGCTCATCGATATGGACACCGAAATCGTGATCGCCAAGGGCGGTTGCGAGAGGATCGGGATCCGCGGCTCCAACCTGAAACACAAAACGTCCAAGGGCGAGACGCTCATCGAAAAGGATATGCCCAACCATAAAGTCGCCATCCAGCTCGTTCTGGAAGCGCTGGTCAATCCCGAATACGGCGCCATCAAATCGATGGACGAGATCGACGCCGTCGGCCACCGCGTCGTCCACAGCGGGGAGGATTTCAACTGCTCCGTGCTGCTCAACGACGAAGTGATGAAAAAGTGCCGCGCCAACATCGAACTCGCGCCCCTGCATATGCCCGCCAATATTCTCGGCATCGAAGCGTGCAAGGAAGCCATGCCCGACAAACCCATGGCGCTCGTGTTCGATACGGCGTTCCATTCCACCATGCCCGCGTACGCATATATGTATGCGATCGACTACAACGATTATAAGGAATACAAAGTCCGCAGATACGGATTCCACGGCACCAGCCACAAATACGTTTCCCAGGAAGCGATCAAATACCTCGGAAAGAAGGCGGAGGATACAAAGATCATCACCTGCCATCTGGGCGGAGGTTCTTCCATCAGCGCGGTGAAGGGCGGCAAATGCGTGGATACGAGCATGGGCTTTACGCCTCTTGCGGGCGTACCCATGGGAACGCGTTCGGGCGACATCGATCCCGCCGTTCTCGAATACCTCGCGGCGAAAAAGCACTATACCGTTCTCGACTGCATCAATTACCTCAACAAGCAGTGCGGCGTGGCGGGGATCAGCGGCGTTTCCAGCGACTTCCGCGACCTGACCAAGGCGGCGGACGAGGGGAACGAGCGCGCACAGCTGGCTCTCGACGTCTTTGCGTATGACGTGAAAAAGTACATCGGTTCTTACATTGCCGCCATGGACGGGCTGGATTGCCTGGTCTTTACGGCGGGCATCGGCGAAAATACCTGGCTGGTCCGCGAAATGATCTGCGATAAGATGGATTACTTCGGCATCAGGATCGACAAAGAGCGCAACAGCAAGAAAAACGACGGGACCATTCACGACATTTCGGCGGCGGATTCCAAGGTAAAAGTGCTTGTCATCCCCACCAACGAAGAACTTGTCATCGCGCGCGAGACAAAAGAACTGCTCGAAGGCTGATATTTTTGCCATTCCCTCGAAAAGCGAGGGAAAAAAGGTTGACAAAAAAATAGAAATAAGGTATACTTTTACAGTCAAAGACGAAATTTGAACGTAAAATATAGAAAAGAGGTGTAAAGAGATGGCGGTACCCAAGTCTAAACAATCCAAGCAGAGAACAAATACAAGATATGCAAACTTCAAGGCTACGGCGCCGACGCTTGTCGAGTGCCCTCATTGCCACGAGCTCAAACAGCCCCACGTTGTTTGCAAAAACTGCGGCTATTATGACGGCAGAGAAGTTGTCAAAACCGAAGAAAAGTAAAAACAAAGAGACGGACTTTGATATGCACCCCAAAAGTTGGACAGGCTTTTGGAGGTGCATATTTTTATGGCAAAAAAAGGAAATAAGCAGAAAAAGTATA
>ERZ1643249.1193-NODE-1193-length-26513-cov-6.580165_pt1 | contig 26513 bp, 21 predicted proteins | sample MGYA00579263_ERZ1643249 | MGnify/ENA primary metagenome ERZ1643249 (study PRJEB29033, sample SAMEA4952264) | chicken gut metagenome | biome: Broiler Chicken; feature: Gastrointestinal Tract; material: Caecum | place: Ireland | collected 2018 | study: Broiler...
CATGAAGCTTCTAAACGCCATGCGCGCACAGGTGGAGAAATAAGAAAGGCGGCGAGACAGGCAGATACCTTGGGGAATTCTGCCTGCCCGGCTACTGCGTGATGAGCATTTCTGCTTTGTGAGGTGAAAACAATGCCACAATATGCTAAAAACACGAATGTTTCTTCTGAACTTTCCCGGATTGAAATTGAAAAAATCCTTGTTCGGTACGGCGCAGACAACCAAGTGAAATTCATTTTGCCTTTGCCGAAGATTGAGGATTTCAGCTTAACAAAGACAGGTCGAAAACAAGCAGAAAGCGGACGGCACGATGCGTTGGAGTGTGCGCACTGGCAGCGTTGCTGTGCCTTACAGGGGATTCCATTTTTTCAAGCTTATGTTATATCGGGCAAACCATTGGAAGAATTTAAAAATTTAGTAAGAAAATCGGATTATGAAAACGGTTACATGCCGGAAATATTGATGATGTTGGAGGAATAGAAATGGCTGATTTTGAAAGAATTAGACTTGACAAAGGCTTATATTCTTCGCGCAAGGGGTTTACCGCCGAACTTGAAAGCGTAGACCCTTCCGAAAACTACAAAGGCACGGCGCTTGAAGGCTTGGACGCTTTTGAACGCCAGCTTAAACGCTTCGACATTAAAATCCACGGGGCGGCAAGCGACTGCGTGGAAAAATTCTTCCAGACTTCCGACAGCGCGGCGCTGTTCCCGGAATATGTTGCCCGTGCCGTTCGCAAAGGGCAGGAAGAAGCCGACCTTTTGCCGTATATCGTCGCTTGCAAAACCGACATCAACGGCATGGACTATCGCACGATTGCTTCCGTCCCGACCGAATCCGAAAAAGAATTGCAGGAAACCGAAGAGGGTACTGCGATTCCCGAAACCAACGTCCACACCCAGGAAAATCTGGTACAGCTCAAAAAGCGCGGCAGAATGCTGGTTGCGTCTTACGAAGCTTTGCGCTTCCAGCGGCTTGACCTGTTCACGGTGACGCTTCGCCAAATCGGCGCCTACATTGCGCGCACGCAGTTGAAAGACGCTGTAAGCGTTCTTGAAAAGGGCGACGGCAACAGCAACGAAGCGCCCGTGGTCGACATGGCGGGCGAAGCGCTCACCTATAACGATTTGGTCGATTTCTGGAACACCTTTGACCCCTATCAGCTCAACACGATGATTGCCTCCCCCGACATGGCGGCGGCCATTCTGAAACTTTCCGAAATGCGTGACGGCACGGCGGGCCTTTCGTTCCACGGCACCGGCAAAATCGTCACCCCGCTCGGCGCAAATCTCTTAAAGAGCAGCGCTGTTCCGGAGGGCAAAATCATCGGTCTTGACAAAACCTGCGCGCTCGAAATGGTCCAGGCGGGCGGCATTATGACCGAATACGACAAGCTGATTGACCGACAGTTGGAGCGCGCCGCAATCACCCAGATTTCCGGCTTCGCAAAAATTTACACCGACGCGGCAAAGGTACTGGAATGAGGAGGGGGAAGCATGAAAGAAAAAGGATTTTATTATATTTGCCAAAATGAAAAATGCGTTTTTCGGATTCGGACGGGCGGGAAAAGGGATTTATGCCCGTTTAAAGGATGCATATTCGCAACAGAAGAAACGGCGCCGCCTTATAAGGTGTTGAAGCCGCAAAGAGCAGAGCCGGAAGACTATAAGAATTGTTTTTTTAACGATAAGACGAAATGCCGGATTTTGAAGTCAATGGACTGCAAAAACAAAGGCGAGTGCGTTTTTTTAAAAACAGCGAAGCGGCTTATTGAAGAAGACCGAAAGAACGCAAGGCGTATGAAAACACTGCGGTAAAAAGTCGGGATTGGCGCGCGGGGCGCAAGAAAATTTGCAGGACACAAAAAGGCAGTCTCTTTTGGAGGCTGCTTTTTTGACTTTTGGCGGGGTGACATTTTTTGAAGCGATTTTTTACAATCGAAGCGGAAAGAGGTGAAAATATGGCAAAGCCCAAACATGAGGCCGGGGAAATTGACTGGACCAAATTGAAAAGCGAATATGCGACAACCGGCATCAGTTACAGGGGGATTGCCGAAAAATACGGGCTGGGTCAGACGAATGTGGAGCGGCACGCCCGGCAGGAAAAGTGGCGGGAAGCACGAAAAAAGTATCGTGAAAAATGCGCAGAAACGGCGATAAACAAGCTGGCGCGCGCGGAGGGAAACAAGCTTGCGAAGCTCGCGTATTCGGCGGACAAGCTTTTAAAGCGTGTTACCAAAGCGATTGAGGATCCGAACCAGTTCAACCGTTACATTGTGGACGGGGCTGAAATTACCGACAACGGGGAAGTGCAGAAAAAGATTGAAGTCTGTTTCTCAAAGGCTGACACAAAAGCGATGCTGGAAATGGCAAACACCTTGAAAACGCTGACGGCGGTCATTCGGAATGTCAATGAAATTTCAACGAACGCCGAAATGGAAGCGCGGCAGATTGCGTTGGAAAAAATGCAGCTGGAAAGAGAGCGGAGAGAAAATGCACAGGAAAGTAATGAGGTTGTGATTCGCTTTGAGGGCGAAAGCATAGAAAAATATTCAAAATAAAGGAGAGAAAAAATGAAAGTTGAAAAGGATTTGGGGTTCGTCAACGAAATCCCGGTGTATGTGAACGGCAAAAAAAGCAACCTGCGCGTCGGAGAGACAACGACAGACGACGCGGTGGAAGAGGTGTTGGAAAACACGAAAGAGAGTTTTCAAAAGCCGGTTACGGTTGCCGGACAGGCAAGAACCTGTTATGTGGTCGGTATTCAGAACAGCACGAAGGCGCCGGTAAACATTGCAAGAGAAGGTAAATCAATAGATGTTTCTCTTTTGTCAAGCTTCTTGCCTAAGGAATTTGCAAGCGATTCGGTAAATAATATCGAAATCGAGTTTGTGATTCCCATGGATGGAGAAATATACAAGCTTGGATTTGCAGAGTTTGAGCAAATGGGAGCGCAGTGTGAAGCTTCCCGGACGACAATGTCTGGTATTGGAACTATTAAAGTGCGCATAGACTTTTCTCAACTGAGCGAGATGACGGAAGAGAAGATAGAAGAGATGAAAGAAACGCTGAAACTGTATGATGTTTTGAGGGTGAAAGCGGAAAAAATCATAAAGGAAAATATGCTGATTACGGTGCAGGAAGATTGAAAAAGGAGTGAAGAAGAATGAACATCTTTGAAAAAATGCAAAAGCGCGCAGCGTTAAAAAAGCAATTACAGCAGACCGATTACAAAATCATCAAGTGCTATGAATATGAATTGGCGGGCAAAGAACCGCCTTACGACATGAAAGCACTGCACACCGAACGGCAGGCACTGCGGGACGAAATCAACGGGCAGGAGCAGGAGGAAAATGGCGGAGCTGATCATTGAAGCGCCGAATGAAAAACAAAAGCTGTTTTTGAGCGATACGCACAAATATATCGGCTTCGGCGGGGCGCGCGGCGGTGGAAAATCGTGGGTTGTGCGCGTGAAGTCCATTTTGCTGGCGCTTACCTTTCCGGGGATTAAGGTTATGATTGTGCGGCGAACATACCCGGAGCTTCGGGAAAACCACATAAAGCCGATGCGCGCTATGCTCCATGATATTGCAAAATACACGGACACCAACAAAGAATTCAGTTTCCCGAACCGCAGCACGATTTTATTTCGCTACTGCAACTGTGAAAAAGATTTAAACAATTTTCAGGGCTTGGAAATTGATGTTCTGTTTTTGGACGAAGCAACGCAGTTACTGGAAGAGTGGTATAACATTTTGAAAGCCTGCGTGCGCGGTGTCAATGATTTCCCGAAGCGCATCTATGTGACCTGCAACCCGGGCGGCGTCGGGCACCAATGGGTAAAGCGGCTGTTTGTGGATAAAAAGTACAAGGAAACGGAGGACGGGCGAGAATACTCGTTCATACAAAGCCTTGTTACAGACAACAAAGCGCTGATGAAATCCCAGCCGGAATATTATAAACAACTGCTTTCACTGCCGCCAAAATTGCGCAAAGCGTGGCTCGACGGAAACTGGGATATTTTTGAGGGACAATTTTTTGAAGAATTCACGGACGACGAAGCGCACTATGACGACCGGATTTATACGCATGTGATAAGGCCGTTCGAGGTGCCGAACGACTGGATGATTTACCGTTCTTTCGACTTCGGATATGCGAAACCGTTTTCGTGTGCGTGGTGGGCGGTAGATTACGACGGCGTCGCCTATCGCATTTTAGAGCTTTACGGATGCACACAGACACCGAACGAGGGCGTAAAGTGGACACCGGAAAAAATCTTCTCAGAAATACATAAGGTTGAAACCGAACACCGGTGGCTTAGAGGAAAAACCATTTACGGTGTGGCTGACCCGTCCATTTGGGATGCGTCGCGCGGGGAAAGTGTTTATGAAACAGCCTGCAAGCACGGCGTGTTTTTTGAAAAAGGCGACAACGAGCGCCTGCCGGGCTGGATGCAAATTCATTACCGGCTAAGCTTTGACAAAAACGGAATGCCGATGATGTATATTTTCTCGAACTGCAAAGCGTTTATCCGAACAATTCCGCTTTTACAGTATGACAAGCACCGAGTAGAAGACCTGGACACAACGCAGGAGGACCATGTTGCGGATGAGGTGCGCTATTTCTGTATGGCGCGGCCGATGCGCCCGGTGAAAGCGGCGGTGGAAAAGATTTTGGGCGACGACCCATTGAATATAGACGAATATAAATTCGGACCGTCAAGTCCGAAGCCGAAAATGATTGTTGTATCGGAGGAAGAAAATTGAACGAAGAAAGAGTGCAAATGAACAAAACGCCTGACACGGGAACCGGGCAATCACCGAAAATCGAAGCGGAAAAACCGACGGAGGTTATCGGCAAAAAAGAAATTCAAAAGGCGACGGCAACTTTGCAAAACTACAAAAAAGGCAAAGAGTCGCTTGAAAGCCGAATTATAGAAAATGAACAGTGGTGGAAGCTGCGGCACTGGGACTATATTCGCAAAAACGAGAAGGGGACGATTGAACCTGTATCCGGGTGGCTGTTTAATTCCGTTGCAAACAAGCACGCGGACGCGATGGACAACTTCCCGGCGCCGAATATTTTGCCGAGAGAACAGGGGGACGAGCAGGAAGCAAAAACGCTGACTTCCATTATTCCGGTCATTTTGGAGGAAAACGATTTTGAGAGGACGTATTCAAAAACCTGGTGGTCAAAACTGAAAGCGGGAACCGGCGTTTACGGCGCATTTTGGAACAGTAAAAAATTAAACGGACTTGGCGATATTGAAATCAAACGGGTGGACTTGCTCAATTTGTTTTACGAGCCGGGAATTACGGATTTCCAGGATTCCAAAAATGTGTTTTACATTCGCCTTGTGGACAACGATACGCTCGAAGCGGTTTATCCGCAGTTACGCGGGAAGCTTTCCACGCCGAGCATCACGGTTTCCGAATACGCTTACGACGACGCGGTGGACACTTCCAACAAGTCTGTGGTTGTGGACTGGTATTACAAGAAAAACACAGGAGAAAAAACCGTTTTGCATTTTGTCAAATTTGTAAACGACGAAGTTCTGTTTGCGACGGAAAACGATAAAGAATTCCGCGAAAACGGGCTATATGACCACGGGAAATATCCGTTCATTTTTGACCCGCTTTACACGGTGGAAGGTTCGCCCGCCGGGTTCGGGGTCATTGACATCGGCAAGAGCGCGCAGAAGTATATTGACAAAATGAATTCGGCAATTTTGACAAACGCCCTTGTGAACGCACAGCCCCGTGTTTTTACAAGAACGGACGGGGGCTTGAACGAAAAGGAATATTTAAACCCGGAAAAGCCGATTGTGCATGTCAATTCCATGTCGGAAGATGTCATTCGGCCAGTGGACACGAAGCCTTTGAGCGATATTTACATGTCGGTTTTTGACAGGAAGATTGAAGAAATCAAGGAAACCACAGGAAACCGTGATGTTGCAAACGGAGGGACAACCTCGGGCGTAACGGCGGCATCCGCCATAGCGGCGATGCAGGAAGCGAGCGGGAAGCTTTCGCGCGATATGTTAAAGCAATCGTACACGGCATATAAAGAGCTGGTCTTTATGGTCATAGAGCTTGTGCGGCAATTTTACGACACGCCGCGTTGCTTCCGCATTATCGGGGAAAACGGCGCGTACAGCTTTGAAAGCTTTTCCAATAAAGGGATTGTGCCGCAAATGCAGGGCGGTAATGAATTCGGCGTGGAAACCGGTTACAGAGTGCCGGAGTTTGACATTGAGGTTACGGCACAAAAGGCTTCGCCGTATTCAAAAATGGCGCAGAACGAGCTTGCACTGCAGTTTTATAATTTAGGATTTTTTTTGCCGCAAAACGCAGACCAGTCGCTTGCGTGCCTGGAAATGATGGACTTTGACCGAAAGGAAAAGATTATACAGAAAGTACAGCAGAACGGAACGCTTTTGCAAATGGTGCAGTCTATGCAGGCGCAAATCCAAAAACTGTCTGAAATTATAAATGTTCAAACCGGCGGGGCTTTGGGCGAACCGGATTCGATTGACGGATTGTTGGAAGGACAGACAACACCGAAAGCGGACGCCGTGGAAACTGCGATAGAAACAGACCAGCTCGGCGGAGCAAAAGCAAAGGAATCCGGTGTGACGGAAAACGCAAGAAAACAAACTGCGGAGAGTACCACGCCATGATTCAGATTGTAGTTTCTCAAATAAATAAGAATGAATTCCGTTTGCGTATAACCGGGCACGCACAAAGTGCACCGTATGGTTCAGATTTAGTTTGCGCGGCATGTTCCATACTTTGCATCACAGCGGCTGAAAGGCTGCGAGAAATGGAAAGCCAGTTGGAAGAACCTGCGAAAATCTCCATGCAGGGCGGCGACGCGGTTATTTATTGCCGCGCCAAAGAAAATGCCGTCGAAGCGGTAAAAGGTGTATTTCAAACGATAGCTTGCGGAGCGCGCTGGATGTCAGAAAATTACCCGGAATATGTGAAAACGAAAAGTGCGTTGCAGGGGTGACAAAAGTCGCCCCTGTTTTTTTATGCTTTAAGAGGATGAAAAATCCGAAAAAGCTTCGCCGGCTTAGAAGGCAGAAAGGAAATAAAAAATGAGCGAAACCAAAGAAATGCTTCAGATGTTTGCAGAAGGCTTTGGCGCCGAATCCGCCGGTGCCGCGGAAACGGGCGGAATGTCGGGCGCGGAGACTGCAACAACCGAAGTGTCGGCAGAAGAAAGCCGGGTCGCCACCGGCAACGAGGCAGAAGACAGTCAGCCCGCCGCTGGCACGCAAGCGGAGGAAACCTTTGACGATTTAATCAAAGGCCGCTTCAAAAAGGACTACGATGCGCGAGTGCAGAAAGCCGTAAAAGACAGGGTGAAAAATCTGAAAAGCGCAAAAGAACGCCTGGACAAAATGGAAAAAGCCAATCAGATTTTAGCCATGTATTACGGCGTGGACGCGGAAGACGCGGAGGCGCTTGCAAACGCAGTCGAACACGACGACCGTTTTTTTGAGGACAAAGCGCTGGAAATGGGTTTGGATGTGGGGACATACAGAAACCTGCAGCAGACCCGCATGGAAAACGAACGGCTCACACAGTACAAGCAAAACATGGAAGCGCAGGAAAGCGCAAGAAAAATCATTGCGCAATGGAAAGAGCAGGCGGAAAGCGCAAAAGCGCTTTACCCCGGGCTTGACTTGGATGCGGAGCTTGGGAACGAGCAGTTTGCGCAGATTTTAAAAGCCGGTGTGGATGTGAAAACCGCCTATGAAATTGTGCACAAAGACGAAATCTTGCAAGGGTTCGGACAGCACGTTGCAAAAACGGTGGAACAGAAAGTTGTCAACAGCGTGAAATCCGGGAAACGCAGACCGGACGAAAACGGCTTTGAAACAAGCAGCGGCGTTGTAGCCAAGACATCGGTCGGAAATATGACGGACCAGCAAATTAAGGAGCTCATAAGAAGAGCCGAACGCGGTGAGAGAATTGAGTTCTAAAGTTCTCCGCCGCAAAGAAAGGAGAACAAAATGACAAAAAGTAAAATGAACCTGTTGCAGCTTTTTGCAACGCAGGTAACGACACAGACCGGTTCCGGCAAAGACCTTTCGCCGGAAATGAAAACCTTTTACGACAAAACGCTTTTGATGGACGCGAAGCCGAAGCTTGTGCATATGCAGTTTGGTCAGAAAAGACCGATTCCGAAAGGCAACGGCAAGACCATTGAATTTCGCAAGTTTTCTTCGCTTCCCAAAGCCACAACGCCCCTGACCGAAGGTGTGACGCCGGAAGGCTCTAACCTGAATGTCACCGCGATCACCGCAACGGTAAATCAATACGGTGATTACATTTGCCAGTCGGATGTTTTGGAGCTTACCGCCATTGACAACACGATTGTGGAGGCCACCAAGATTTTGGGCAACCAGGCGGGGCTCACGCTCGACACCATTGTGCGCAACGAGCTGGTGGGCGGCACCAATGTCATTTATGCGCCGAAAATTGCAGACGGCGTGGAATCCCCCGTAACCAGCCGCGCCAATTTGGACGCGACGGCAAAGCTGACACCCGATGTCGTATTTAAGGCGGTCACACAGCTGCGCGCGATGAATGCGCCGACCATCAACGGCGACTATATCGCAATCATTCACCCGCATGTAGCTTACGACCTGATGCGCCATGAAGAATGGATTGATGTGCACAAATACGCGACCCCGGAAAACATTTACGAAGGCGAGCTCGGCAAGCTTGGGAAATGCCGGTTTATTGACTCGACCGAAGCCAAAATCTGGACAGGCTCCGGCTGCCCGAGCGGCCTTGCAGTTTACGCGACGCTGTTCTTCGGCGACGATGCTTATGGTGTTACGGAAGTGGAAGGCGGCGGCTTGCAGCACATTGTGAAGCAAAAAGGCTCCGGCGGCACTTCTGACCCGTTGGACCAGCGCAGTTCTGTCGGCTGGAAAGCGCTTATGACGGCGAAGCGGCTTGCAGAAGAATTTTTGGTGCGCGTCGAATCCTGCTCGGCGTATTCGGCGACGGCGCAGGCAAACTGATAAAACAGGGGGAGGCTTCGGCCTCCCCGCTGTAAAAGAGAAAAGGAGATGCTTTTATGGCTAACGAAGAAAAAAAGACGGAAAAAGCTCCGGCAAAAGCAAAAAGGGTGAAAATTAAACTGCCCCGCTTGCGAGACCAGGAAAACACGGATGTGTTTGTGGCGGTAAACGGTGAAAATTACACCATCAAGCGCGGCGTGGAGGTGGAAGTGCCTGACTATATCGCCGAAGTCCTCCGGCACTCTGAGGAAGCGGAAGAAGAGGCGGATGAGCACATCCTCAATGCCATCAAAAAAGACAAAAAAAAGGATTGACCGTGATAAAAGGGAGGGACGGGTTCTCTCCCTTTTTCTAAAAAAGGGGGAATCGAATTGACGATTCAAAAAATCTTAGACCTTGTGGACGCGACAAAACCGAACGCCTACACGGAAACGGAAAAAATTGAATGGCTTTCGCAGTTAGACGGAACGGTGTTTGAAGAGGTCATCAAAACGCACGAGAACCAAGAGGCACAGGAGCAATTTAAAGGATACACGGCGGAAACACCAAAGGACACAAAGCTTTTGGTGGATTTCCCGTATGACGACATGTATCGGCACTGGCTTTATGCGCAGATTGATTACAGCAACGGAGAATATGATAAATACCAAAACGACATGATTATGTTTAACTCGGCGTTTTTGCAATTTACGGCGTTTTACAACAGCCGGCACATGCCGAACGGCGGGCAGTTTATGCTTTGAGGGTGAGACCATGCAATTACCGAAGCTTAACAGCATTCAGGCGTCAAGAAGTATGACGGACAGTTTTGAAGGGTACAACCACAACCTGCGCATCAAAGAAAGCGAAAGCTATGATTTGAAAAACATGAGCTGTGAAGAGTACCCGACTTTAAAAACAAGAAAAAAACGCGCGACGATTTTGCAGGCGGAAAGCCCGGCCGGTATGCTTGCAAAGGACGCGCTTGCATATATTGACCAAAAAAAGCTTTACTACAATTTTAAGGAAGTTGAATTTCAAGAGGACAAAGGCTATTTCACATTGACCGACGGAGAAAAACAGATAGTCGGCATGGGTGCGCTTTTGCTGATTTTCCCGGACAAGGTGTTTTACAACACGCAAAGCGGCAAAGCGGGCTATTTGGAAGCCAAATATGATTCTTACGAAGACGCTTCTGAAAACGCCGAGGTGACCTTTGCGTTTTGCAATGTAGAGGGCGAACCGTACACCGTGAATAACATTGGCAGTGAAATGCCCGAAAACCCGGAAAACGGCGAATACTGGTTAGACACATCGCAGGAGAAAAACACGCTGAAAGTGTGGTCGGAAACCAGCAGCATGTGGGTGCCGGTTTCCACGGTGTATGTGCGAATTGGCTGCACGGGAATCGGCAAAAAATTTAAACAATATGACGGCGTGAAAATCGACGGGTGCACAGCGGCAGGAACGACAGAATTTAACAACACGGCTGTGATTTGGGCGCGCGGCGATGATTTTATAACCATTGTCGGCCTTTTAGAGGCGGCGGTTTCGCAGACGGACAAAATCACCGTCAGCCGCACCATGCCGGATTTTGACTTTGTGACGGAAAGCGGCAATCGGCTTTGGGGTTGCAAATACGGACAGATAGATTCCGGGGAGACGGTCAACGAAATTTATGCTTCCAAGCTTGGCGACCCGACCAATTTTAATTGCTTTATGGGCGTTTCGACAGACAGCTATGCGGCGTCTTTAGGCTCGGACGGCGCGTTTACGGGCGCGGTGTCTTACGGTGGCTACCCGGTTTTCTTTAAAGAAAATTGCATACACAAGGTGTATGGAAACATACCCGCCAATTTTCAGATTCAAAACACCAACGCGCGCGGGGTGCAAAAAGGAAGCGAAAAAAGCCTGTGCATTGTAAACGAGGTGCTTTATTACAAATCGGTTTCGGATGTGTGCGCCTATGACGGGGGGCTTCCGGCTACCATCAGCGCGCAACTCGGGACGGTTCCGTATAAAAATGCTGTGGCGGGCGAAGTCGGCGGCGTTTTGTATTTGTCCATGCAGGGAGAAGACGGGAACTGGACACTGTTTACCTACAACACCTATTCCGCGCTGTGGGCGAAAGAAGACGACACAAAGGCTTTGTGCTTCGCGCGGCTACAAAATGATTTGCTGTATTTTGACGGCGAAAACAAGCTGAAAAGTGTCAGCGGGAAAATACCGGCAATCGTAACAGAAAACGGACAACTGCAAACGGAACTGGAAGAGGAATTTGATTTCTTAGTGGAAAGCGGATATATCGGCTTCTCTTCGCCGGATAACAAACAGATTTCAAGATTTAATATTCGCATGATTTTGCCGAAGGGCAGCGAAGCGCAGTTATATTTGCAATACGACAACGCTTCAAAATGGGAAAAGCAATTTCAACTTACCGGGAACGGGCTGCAATCTTTCACGATAAGCGTTGTACCGCATCGGTGTGACCACATGAAATATAAGCTTTGCGGCAAGGGGGAATGCAAAATCCTTTCCATCACAAGGCTATACACAGAAGGGAGCGACGTTCGATGAGCTTTTTACTGGAACCGCCGGTGATGCGAAGAGCCAACGCCCCGGTGGAAGAGCAGATGCAAAGCGCGTTTTCCTATATGTATAAAATGGCGGAGGCTTTGAATTACGCGCTCAACAACATAGATTTTGAAAATTTAAGCGAAAGCGTGCAAAAAGACATTGCGGCCGCCGGCGGCGAAGCTGTGGACAAGAAGATTGAAGCGAGCGCGTCGGAAAACTTAAAACAGCTGATTCTTAAAACCGCGGACATTGTGGAAAAGGAATCAGAACGCATAAGGCTTGAACTGCAAGAAAAGTATTTGGCAATTTCGGATTACGGGGAATACCGCGAAGAGGACCTCGCAAAGCTGGAAGCAACGGCAAAAGCGATTGAACAGCGGTATCAAAGCTTAGAAACCATTACAAACGGGATTTCAAGCTATATCAACGAAACAAGCGCCTGTATTCGGACGGGCTATTTATATACGGACGAAAACGGCACGAAGCGGTACGGCGTTGGGGTTGGTGAGAATTTCAGCAAAATCGAAGACGGGCAGGTCGTAGACAAGCGGGAATATATGGCGACCTTTGTCAGCAACAAACTGACCTTTTGGCAAAACGGGGAAGAGGTTGCCTATTTCTCAAATCAAAAGCTGTATATCACCAATTTGGAGGTTTTGGGAAACATCTATTTCGGCAACTGGGTGATTGACCACAGCATTGGGTTTACATTGAAATGGAACGGAGGGGAAGCGTAATGGCAAGTTGTTCTTTTCACGCGGGCAATTCCTATGCGCCGACCGTTACGCTTTCCGTGTGGGAAACGGGGCACAGCACTTCTGCGAATACGAGCAATGTAAGCTATGAACTTTCCATAAGTCGACCGTCGAACGTGAGCTCGTCTGCTTCGAAAAAATACAGCGTGACCATCAACGGCAGCCGTGTGAAATCCGGAAGTACGACAATAGGCGGAAGCGGCAAAAAGGTGATTTGCTCGGGCAGTGTGAACAATATTGCGCACAACAGCGACGGTTCAAAAACGATTTCGTTTAGCTTTTCTTTAGATTACGGGCTTGCTTGGGACGGCGTGAAGCTGCCGGCAACCGCGACGGGAAGCGGCTCGCTTACCTTAACGAAAATACCTCGAAAAGCGCCGATTACACTTTGTTCGGGAAGTACCTTCGGGCAGAAAATCACGGTGAAATATACGCCGCCGACGAGCGCTTACACCTACAAAATGTTCTTTAAAATGAACGGGTACGGGTGGGTGAATGTTTCTGAAAACAGCGGTTACTATGGCCTTGCTTCAAAATCCGGCGAATTTTCTTTTGTGATTCCGCTTTCAGAAATCTCGAAAGTGCCGTCCGGCGGCTCGATTTCCACAATTTTAAGTGTATCAACGTATAGCGGAAGCACCTATATCGGAGACGACGAGCGAACCATTCAGCTGAAAGTACCGGCAAATGCGCAGACAAATCCGAAAATCAACTCGGTTTCGGTTAACGAAGCGGTTGCACCGTTTGTGAAAGACGGAAAAGAATATATTTTGCAAGGATTTGCAGAATACAATTTCGGGGTAACGGCTTCGGACATTACCTATTACTATCAACCGAATGCTTCGGCGGCGTTTTCCAATTCGACTTTTGCAGTCAAATGCAATGGGACGGCTGTTTCGGCGAGCAAGGGCACAGCGGTGATTCCGGCAAATCTTATGAAGGCCGGGAGCAACACGCTGACGATAACCGTGACGGATGTGCACGGACTGTCGGCAACAGCGCAAAGGACCGTAAATGTTGTGCCGTATTTCCTGCCGTATTTTACGGGCGTATCCATAAAACGAGCGAAAAAAATCGAGGGGACGGACGACTACACGGAAGATGTAAACGGAAAGTCTTTGAAAATCATTGCAAACAGAAATTATGCAAGCATTCAAGATGAAGCCGGAAACGAACTCAACGCGCCGGTGTGTACGATGCAATACCGGTTAAAATCTGCCAGTATTTTTACCGACGTCGTTGAAATGCCGACGAATCCGTTTTATATAGACGGATTTGAGGAAAGCCAGTCCTATGTCATAAGGCTTAATATAACAGATGCGTGCGCAAAAGGTGTTTCAAGCACAATCGGCGAAGTGGCAACGGCGATTGTCGGTATGCATATTAAGCCGCCGGGAACGGCCGCGGCGTTCGGAAAATACCCGGAGCATGACAATATGTTTGAATTGCCGGATGACTGGGGATTTTGGTATCAGGGCGCGGAAGTCAAGGACCATATTGTGGAATACGGGAAAACAGGGATTTGGTATTACCAAAAATGGAGAAGCGGTATGGTAGACCTGTGGGGGAACACGGAAAACAACATACAGCTAACCGGCTTTGACGCATACCTGATTGATTTGCCGTTTGAAGTTTATAACGAAACTGCGGTTATTTCTCCGGGGTTTTATTTGACGGAAAATATCAAACTCATTTACAACGGTCATGTGGATGTAACCACACACAAAAAATTTAAGCTTTGGGGGTTTGACCCGACAACCAACAATTTTTCAACCGGGAAAGCAAAAGCTTGCATTATTATAAAAGGCTATTGGAAATAACAAGGAGGCACAAAAATGGCATATACGGGAAACTCGATTGTTGACTATTTAAAATCAGAGGGGCGCGACAGCTCGTATTCGGCACGAAAAAAGCTGGCGGCGCAGTATGGCATATCCAATTACAGCGGAACGGCGGCGCAGAACACGCAGCTTTTGAAGAAACTGCGAAGCGGCGCCGGGACTTCTTCGAGCGCCGGGAGCAGTACAAAAAGCACGACCCCGGTGCAAACGAAAAGCTACGCGACCGCATACACGCCGTCTGCAACGGTCAACCAAAAGAAACAGGCATGGGAAGCGGCGGAAAACGCGGTGAAAAATTACGGAAGCTACCAAAGCAAATACCAAAGCAAATTAGACGAATTGTATGACCAAATCGTCAACAAAAAAGATTTTCAGTATGATTTGAACGCGGACGCTCTATATAACCAATATAAAGACCAATACAGCGTGCTTGGTAAAACAGCCATGATGGACACGATGGGGCAGGCCGCGGCGCTGACGGGCGGGTACGGGAACTCTTATGCTTCCACCGCAGGCAATCAGGCGTATCAAGCCTATTTGCAACAGTTAAACGAACAAGTGCCGCAGCTTTACCAGCTGGCACTGGATAAATACAACGCGGACCGGCAGGATTTATACAACCAGGCGGGATTGACGCAGGATTTGGAAAATGCCGCTTACGGCAAATGGGTGGACGAATACGGCAGACTTGTGGACGAAAGAAATTACGCGCAGGGCGTTTACGGCGACGAGCGCGATTTCGACTATGGTTCGTTCACCGACGAGCGGGATTATCAAACCGCGCTCGACCAATGGCAGCAGGAAATGGAATATCAGAAACAGCGCGACGCCATTGCAGACAAGCAGTGGCAGGAGGAAATGAATTTCCAAAAACAGCAGGCGGCGAAAGCGTCGAGGTCTTCAAGTGGCGGCGGTTCAAGTGAAGAAAAAGAAATTCCTGACTATATTTTAGACAGAGCAGCGGTATTGGAAGGGGATAATGACGCTTTGGCGAATATGCTCGACGCTCAGGTTGCAGCCGGGGTGATAACGGAACAGCAGGCTACTTCACTATATGCAACATATGTTTCGGAAGAGAAAAAGCCAAAAAATTTCCTTGGCCTTACAATTACACCGGATGATCCAAGGTATGACTTTTATAAATAAATATTGGAGGTCTTTACATGGGAGTAAAACAGAATTATGAGAATTTAAGGAAAAAGAGGGAGAAGACCGAAGAACAAACTACGGAATTCCATGTTGCACAGGCATATAATTCAATGTTCGGAAAAGAGGAAGAAACTTCCGAGCAAAGAGATATGATAAACTATTTCCTGGAAAGGGCAAAAGCAAAGCAAAATAAAAAATCCTCGTCTTCGGTGAAAGAAAACGGGATTTCTTTGCCGCGTTCGGAAGTTATCGACCGTGTTACACAGGCGCGGATGCAGAGAAAGGCAGAAGAAAGTGCGGCCGCTGCGAAAAAGAAGCAGGAGGAGCAAAAAGCCTATGACAACATGAGCCTTTCGGAAGTCGACAGCAGGCTGGAACAACTGGCACAAGAGCGCGCCGCATTTGAAAAAGAAAACGGCGGTGCTCTTAAAAACCGGTTTATGAAGTTTGCCACAACAATCGACCCGAACGCGTGGGATTACGCAGAAAAATATGAACAGAACGTAAAATACTTGGATGAGAACAAGGCGGAAACCGAAAAGCTGGAAAGCATGCGGCTGAAAAAGGCACAGCAGGAAAAGCTTTCAGCTTTACCGCAGGAAACGCTGAAGCTGTTGGATGAATATAACGATGCGGAAAACAAGGGGGAGGAAACAAATGGCGAGAATTTCGCCGCTGCGCTGAACGGAGGAAGTGCCGCGATTTTCGCCGCTGAGCTGAGCGGAGGAAATGGGAACGCTACCGAGGATTTAGAGGCTAATGAACAGGGCAAAAAGGCATTTTCGGCACTGAAAAGCCAAGGTTATGATGATGAAACGATTCAGGAGCTTGCCTATCTTCGCAAAACGCAGCAGGAAGAGCAAGAAGCGCAAAAGCTGATAGACGAAAGGCGTGCGCTCGCAGAAAAGAGCACGGCTGCCGGTTTTGTGGTGCCGCGCCTGATGAATTTGCCGGCGGCTATGGTTGGGCTCTACGACAACGCAACACAGTTTTTGGAAAACAAGGCGAAAGGAATAGACTATGGACTGAATCCGAATTCCACCGCGAATGCTTTCACCAAAGCCAATACGGCTATGGATGAAGCAAATATGGAAAAGCACGATTGGAATGTGAACATCCCGATTTTAGGAAAAACGGATTTGTATGATATGGTTTACCAAGCTGCGGCTTCGGGAACAGACAGCGCGGTTCGGGCAGCTGTCGGCGGCGGAGCCACAGGCGCCGGCGTGCTGATGACCGGTGAAGTTTTAAACAAAGGCATTATCGAAGGAAAAGAAAATGGCTATTCGGACGAAAAGGCCATTGCTTATGGATTAACGCAAGGTTTAATTGAAGGTGTCACGGAAAAATACAGCCTGGATATGATTTTGAAAGAGCCGAAAAGTATTTTCAGCGGTATTGCAAAAGGCTTTGCGGCAGAAGGCTCGGAAGAGGTGGCGTCAAACTGGCTGAACCGCGCGGCGGACGCTATTGTAAACGGCAACAACAGCGAAATTAAGCAAGCCTATAAAACGCTGACAGAGCAGGGCGTTCCGGGGGACAAGGCACTTTCGCAAATTATTGTGGATATGATTGGCGAAGATGCGGAATCGTTTTTAATCGGCGGTCTTTCCGGCGCAGGCATGAGCGCCGGTTATCACGCGCCTCGTGCTGCTATGCAAAAAATCAGCGAAAACCAGTTGCAAAAACAGCTCGGCGAGAATATTATTGCGAGCGAAGAAGCACAAAATCTTGCCAAAACTGTTTCGGAAACAGAAGATTTTCAGGGAAACACAAGATTGCAAAGAAGCGCTGAAAGGGTGTTACAAACAGAGAGCAACCGGCAAAATGCGAAACAGGTTGGCCGCGTTTATCAGCTCGCAATGGAAATGGCATCCGAGGCAGACGCAAAACAGCAAGCGGAAAATTTAGATAATGCGATTGCACAGCGGCTTTCAGAACTGGGCGAAAATAACGCTGAGCGCGTTGCGCCGGTGCTATCAAAGGTGATTCGCGGCGGCACGCTTACGCAAACAGAAGCAAAAACGGCAGACACAAAAGCGGCGCGCCAGGTCCTTTCCGAATACTTTACGCCGCAGCAGAACGACTGGGTTTCTAAAACACAGACCAAAACAAGAGGGCAAGAGCTTGCTGATTTGTTAAACAGACGACAGCCGATTACCAGTGAAGAGGCACAACGCCCGGTTGTTGCGATTGCACAAACGACCGAAGAAGGGAAAAACAAACAAATAGGCGGAACAATCAGCGAATTTGCGCCGCGCAAATTGACAGTCAAGGCGATTCACCCGACCGGCATTCAGTTTGAAACCGAAAACGGGCAAATCGTTGAGGACAACCAGCTTATTTTTAATACAGACAGCGAGGCAAACTTTTACCGCCGGGCAACGGAAAACGGGAATGTTCTGTTTGCAAACCTTGCGATTGCAGCCTATGACGGGAGCGTTGGTGTAGACCAATATATGACCGCGGCGCAGCGCTTTTATGAGGCGGGAAGAAACGGACAAAACTTTTCGAGCGTGCGAAAGACAAATATTGTCGGGCAATATCTGTCCGAATCCATTGCACAGCAGTTTTATAACCTCGGAGAAAACACGGCAAATGTAGAATTTGCCGGAATTCAAAAGCTTTATTCGGACACGGATTTCAACCGCGCCAAAAGGAAGGGCGGGGTTGTCAAAAATTATTCACAGAAGCTTACCGGCGAAGCACAAGCGTTTGTCCGGTTTGCAGATGCGCTCGGAAAGAAATACGGGATTGCCGTTGTCGTTTGCGACACGATTGACGGCGGGAACACAAACGGCTTTATGAAAGGCAACGAGCTGTATATAGCGCTGGACGCAAAAGGCGATTTATACACGAGCGTTGTCGGGCACGAATTGTTCCATTTTATCGAGCAAAACAGCAAGCCGCAGGCAAAAAAATTGCGCCGGCTTGTTTTGGAACAACTGCGCGCAAATGAGGATTTTGACTACGAAGCGGAAATCGCAAGATACCGTGACATTTACGGAGAGCAATACACGACGGAAGAGTTGGAAGAAGAGCTTGTGGCGGACAGCATGTTTGATGTGTTCGACGAAGCATTTGTGCGAAAAATTGTGGAAACGGACAGAACCCTTGCTGAAAAAATCCGGGATTTCTTTACGGAGTTTTTCGAGTTCTTAACAGGGAGAAGTGCAGAATTCACGCATTTAAGCCGGTATTTTGATGCAAAGCCGTATGAAGGAATCGGCGTTGGAAGATGCAAGCGAAAATTACAAAAACGAGCATAAAAAAACGCCGGAAGAAGCGGAAAAAACAAATTCGGAAACCAAAAAGAAAGAGGTTCGATTTTCGTTAAACAAACCCGTAGAGGAGGCAAGGGAACTTATAGCCGTGCACAATGTTCGTGCGGATAAATTGCTCGAAGCCCTGCGGCTCGGGGGACTGCCAAGTCCGTCCATAGCTATTTTGCGAGCCAATATGGCTGAAGAAATTGATAAATTCGGAGAAATTTCGCTTGTCTTTTCAAAGGAAACGGTTGACCCAAAAGCAAATCAGAATAACCGGATATATTCTTCGGACGCTTACACCCCCACAAAAGTAAATACGGAATATGAAATTGCGGAAGAAAAAGCCGAAAAGACATATGAAAAAATGCGGAATGTTTTAAAAAATGCACCGGAAGAATACAAAAGCAAAATTGTTTGGTTTACGCCATCCAATTTAGAGGATTTGCTTAATCGTTTTGGCGGCGAAAAGGGACTTGAAGAAAGCTATGCAAACGACATGGGAATGAAACAAATTTATCTTATCGCCCACGGGAAAAATCCGGTTGCACCGGTGTATCGGGACGGCCGAGAGGAAGTGACACAAGCTGACCGAGAGTTGTATGATTATTTACTGGATGCCATGGGCGATGAGATTTTAACAGGAACGCTGACGCGGAATTGGTATCAGAAAAACGGTGATTTGCTTCGGAAAAATTACGGACAGTTTTTCAAAGAAAGATTTGGATTTGATGAAGCACAGGTTAAAGCGCTTGACGACAATATGAAGGGACTTGAAGTCGTGTCTATTGCCCGAAAAGCGCGTCAATACCGTGAAAACGGGCCCGTTACAATACGAAAAGAAGAGGACTTTGCTGCGTATAAGCGGAAAATAGATGAAGCTGTTCCGCAGAAAGAATATGAGTTGTGGATAAAAGAGCTTTTTACGGGTATTGAAGGGCGAAAGGGAATATGGAAAGGAGAAGACCCGTACGATAGTGCGGGAAACAGAAAGCCGTGGGAAGAACTTTACAGGGAATACACTCTGCAAAATATTGTTTCTGCAATGAACGAGCAACAGGCGCAGGGAAAAAGTTTCTTGGTAAGCAATATATTTGGAGGCGCCGCGGAACGCTTTCAAAGTATTGAACAGGTTCGAGAACGCAAAGACAGGCTTAAAAAAGTAAACGAAACAGAGTATAACCGCATGCGGGAAAATATATTGTCAAGATATGATTTGCTTTGCGAAAGCATGACACAAGGAGACGACTTTTTTTCCGTAAGTGATGTTGTGGTTGAGGCAATCGCACAGAGCGAAACACAGAAGGAGTTTTTAGAATATCTACGTCGAGAGCTAAAGGGTTGGGCAAATTATGACCCGAATGCTGCGAAAGAGATTTGGGGAATCATCGAGGAAATTCGCGCGATGCCGGTTGGCTACTTTGAGGCAAAACCACAAAGGGCAGTGTATTTCAACGAGGTATATGAAGCTGTAATTCCGGATAACGCTGACAAAACGCTGAAAACGGCTTTGGATGAAGCAGGCGTGCATTATGAAACCTACCGGGCCGGTGATTCGACCGACAGAGCTAAAAAGTTAAACGGTATGGAACAAATAAGGTTCTCCAAAAACAGCAAATACAACGAATATGAAACCTTGCGTATGCAGTGGGCAAACAGCGCCGCAACAGAAGCGGGGGACATGGCGATTCTTAATCGAAAAGGCAGAGAATTTGTATTGCTGGAAGCGACCGGAAATGATACAATAGAACTTATGAAGGGTACATATAAGAAAGTGAGGAGCTATTATGAGAGAACCTACGGAGAAACAATACATAGAATTTATGAGCATATTGAAAGCATTAAAGCTGAGCAAAATAGAGATACTGGGGATTTGCTCAATGCTGGAAACCGAAGACATGCTGTTCGAGATGCTGGACAAGATGGAAGAAAAGGACTTCAAACTGACACCGCAGGAAACGATGAACATTTGCGGGGGCGTCATCAAGGCACATCTTTCCGAAAATCCCTGAACGACACAAGAACGGTCAATTCGCTCGTAAAAGAAAACGAGAAACTTCGGGAGGCGCTGGAGCTTGCCAAACGGGAATTGCAGCTGACAAAAGGGCACAAGATGAACCCGAAGCAGGTAGAGGCTTTAGCACGCGGCATTTTGCGGAAAACCAGCAGCCGTTATTCACAAAAAACGCTTACGGATAATCTAACGCGAATTTTTGAATACATAGCAAACGACAAAGAGGCAAACTATTCTGTCGCGATAGACGCCATGGCGGATCTGTCAAAGGCGGTGTTGGAGGAATCCTATGTAAAAAACGATTCCTTGTATACGCAATATAAGGATATGCGGGAGTATTTCCGAAAAACTGCAATTCGCCTTTCGGAAACGGCAAAAGAGGAAATTCCGGAATATGAATTGTTCCGCAAAGACAATTTAGGACGACTGCGCATTTCCGAAAAGGGGATAGAACTGGACGCGCTTTGGGGAGAGATTTCACAACAGTGGCCGGAATTCTTCCCGCAGGACACGCAGGAAGCGCAGCAGGTGTATTTGATTGCAGACGCACTTGACGCCGTGCAGCCGACTTATGAAAATCCGTATGGGTATGACATGGACGAAGCGGCTTATGACCTTGCTTTGGAAATGTATGACCGCTATTTTGATGTTGCGGAAATACACACTTTTGCGGACAAAAAGCGCAGGGAAATCCAACTGTTAAAAGCGGAATACAGGCAAAAACTGCAAGAAAAACACAAAGAGGATAAAGCGGCCTTTGACAAAAGCCTTAAAGAGGTAAAGGCGGAATACAAAAACCGCATGAAATCTGTGACAGCTGAAACGGCAAAGCGCATTCAGCAGATTCAAAGAGCCGAAGCGGCAAAGCGAATCACGATGCGCGAAAAGCACATTGAAACCGAGCGCAAGCAGATGGTCCGTAGGCAAATCATTTCCAAAACAAAGGCGCTCAACAATATGCTTGTGAACCCGACAGACCAAAAGCATATCCCGGAGGCGCTGAAAAAGCAGATTTTGGCATTTTGCAAGGAAATGAGCAAAACAGGGATTTTCACACGGGAACGGCTGTTGGATTTAAAAGACAGATACAACGCGATTGAAAAGCAAGCGAGTTCCGATTATGAAAGCTACATGCTGTACGGTGTTTATGACGAGGACGCGGCTGATTTAATCGGAAAGCTTGCGGACACGATAGGCGGGAAGCGTCTTTCACAGCTGGACTTGAAAGAGCTCGGAGACGTGCGAAAAGTTGTGGAACAGCTGCGGTTTATGGTTGAAAACGAAAATCAACTGTTTGCTACGGAGAAAAAAGAAACCGTAATGCAAGCGGGGGAAAGCATTATTGCTGATTTGCAGAAGAAAAAACAACGCACGGAAATTGCCGGACTTACCAAGCTGCAAGATTATTTTGCCCTTGGGTGCGCAAAACCGGTGTACTTTTTCAAATATATCGGCGGACCGTTTCAGGAGCTTTATAACCGTGTTGCGCAAGGCGAAGCAGATTACGCAAGAACGGTTGATGACGCGAAGCAATTCTTTGAGAAAACGGCAAAGAAATATGATTTCTACCAATGGTGCGACCAAAAAGATGGGTTCAAAGAACAACCGAAGCGGGAAATCCGATTTGAAACGGAACGCGGTGAATCCGTGGCTTTGAGTGTCGAAGAAGCGCTTTCCATTTATGCAACCGGGAGAAGAAAGCAAGGCGTTGACCACCTAATGGAAGGCGGTTATCAGCTTTCAAAAGGGAACATTAAAACACAAACCGGAGATAAAGGAAGTTTGATAAAACGGTATATTGACAATACGGTTATCAAACTGACGGAAAGTGACCTTTTAAAGGTATCGGAAAGCTTGACCCAGCAGCAAAGAGATTTCGCGGATGAAATGGTTCGGTACTTATCGACGGATATGGCGGCGCTCGGCAACACCGTTTCGCTTAGAATGAACGGGTTGAAAAAGTTTAACGAATCCTATTATTTCCCGATTAAATCCACGAGGAACTTCCTTTACACAACACAAAGAACGCATCAGGTGGACAACCGCATCAAGCACAAAGGCATGACCAAACGGGTGACGCCCGGCGCGAGCAATCCGATAAACATTGCGCCGTTCTCCGATGTTTGGACGGACCATTGCGTGGACATGGCGGAATATTACGCGCTGTCGCTTCCGTTGGAGGACTTTAACCGTGTATATAACTATAAAGCTGTGACTGATGGCGGAAACGAAATCACCGTCAAAGAAGCGCTGAAAAATATATACGGAAAAAAAGCCCAAGACTATATTGACAAACTGATGGAGGATATTAACGGCGGCGTTACGGTCAGAAACACAGAAGGCTTTTCAGACAATATGATTGCCAAGTTTAAAAAGTCAAAAGTGGTTTTGTCGTTTACGGTAACCTTGAAACAGGCCGCCTCTCTGCCGAGGGCATTTGCTTTGATTGACCCAAAATATTTATTAAAGCAAAACCGCGGGCAAAGCTTTGACGCTGCCTGGAACGAACTGAAAAAATATGCGCCGGTTGCGATTATCAAAGAAATCGGCTCGTTTGACACAAACCTTAGGACCCGGACGGGGGACTGGATAAAGGAACGGGAATATGACCGTGTGTTTGTAAAAGGGCAGAGCGCTGAACAAAGCTTGCAAAACTTAGTCACCAAATCAAAGGCGTTGTTCTTGGACAGCACATTCCGTGACAACGTGCTCACGGATATGCCCGGTAAGGTTGACCAAGCGGTTTGGATTATGCTGTGGAACGCTTCTAAAGCGGAAGTACAGGAAAAGAACCCGAAATTGAGCGGCGAGGAACTTTTGCAGAAAGCCGGTCAGAGGTTCACGGAAATCATACAATTTACACAGGTTTATGATTCTGTATTTTCAAGGCCGCAGTTTTTGCGCTCGTCTTCTCAGATAACAAAAATGGCGTCAGCATTTATGGCAGAGCCACTGACTTCTTTGAACATGCTGGCGGACGGAATAATCCGGCGAAAAGACGGCGCGTATCTCAGAAGAGTTTTTGCAAGTTATATTGCAAGTGCGCTTTTTGAGGTGGTTGTATCGTCGATTTGGTATGCTGCAAGAGATGATGACGATGATAAAACATTCTTGGAAAAGTACGCCATCAATGTTATAACAAACTTTTTGCAGAATCTGAATCCGCTCAATATGATTCCGTTTATGAATGATGTGGTAAATATTTTCAGCGGGTACGATGTGGAGCGCTCCGACATGGGCCTTGTAACGGATTTGTATGATGCCACGACAGGGCTTTGGGACGAAGATAAATCAGCTGGAGAAAAATTATTTGGCGTTCTCGGAACGGTCGGCAATTTTTTCGGGATTCCGTTGGAAAATGTTGTCCGGGACACGAAAGCCTTTGGAAACCTTATCGGAGAAATCGGAAACGACGGCGGGAGAACGACGACCGCAAGCGGTATTTGGAACGGTGTGCTGGAAGAGTATGAATACGGCCTTTCCGGAAAATTTATAACTCCGAAAAGCGAAGCGGAACAGTATGTTGATGCCATGCTTAACGGAGACCGGGCAACCGCTGAAAAAATCTATAAAAACATGGAAAGCGGCGGAAAGGACGAAAGCAAAATCAACAGTGCGGTTCGGGCGGTTCTTAAAGAAAATGAGCAGATAAGAAAAGCTGCCGAGGCTCGGGCAAACGGGGACATTGAAACCTATATTCAAATTGCAAAAAGCATGATTTCCCGTGGGTTCAGCCAAGATGTTGTTGTGGGAGCAATAAACAGTGCGATGAACCAGCTTGAAAAGGAAAAAGAAGCCGAAGCGGAAAGCGAAGACGTCGGTTCTATTGAAAGCGCGGCAAATGAAGCGGAAAAGACCGAAAAGGCGACCAGTTTTTACAGCACGCAAGATGTGATTAAGAGTTTGGAAAGCGGAAACACACAGAGCGCACAGAAAGCTGTATTGGATATTTACAATACAAAGGTCGAAAACAAAATTGCAGAAGGAAAAACAAAAAAGGAGGCGGACAAATCGGCGAGAAGCTCCATAAAAAGCGCACTGACCTCGGAATATAAAGCGCGTTATGTGAACGGTACGGCAGCCGAACGGTCAAAAATTCAAAAAATGCTGAAAAGCATTTATATCAACGGAAAGCCGCTATATGAGAACAAGGATTTTTCTTCGTGGCTGAAAGATTAACCGTTGCAGGGGTGACAAAAGTCGCCCCTGTTTTTTTATGATTATCTTGCAAAGTAACAGACCGTGCAAACAAGGGGGTGATGCCGTTGAATGAGTTTCTTTTTGAAACTTACACTATTGCACTTCCGATTGTCCTAACTGCTTTGACGGGATATATCGTTTGGCTTTTGAAAAAGCAGAAAAAGGACCGGGACGCAAACAGCAAAGGGACCATGCTTTTACTTCGCGTCCAGCTGATTGACTATCACGAAAAATGGACGCAGCGCGGGTACATAAGCAAGCACGGTCTTGAAAATTTCATAGAAATGTATAATGCATATCATGCCCTTGGCGGCAATGGTATGGTTACACATCTTCTCGAAGAAGTCAAAGATTTACCAATTAAAACATCAGAAAAAGGAGCATGAAAAATGAACTTTCAAGATTATATCAACCCCGAACTTCTAATTCTCATCCCGGTGCTTTACCTCATCGGGCTTGCAGTGAAAAAAAGCAACCTTGCCGACAAGTGGATTCCTTTGGTTCTTGGCGCCATCGGAGTCGTGCTGTCCGGCCTTTGGACAATCGGCACCGCAGAACTTTCCGGCGGTCGCGACATTGTGCTTGCTGTTTTCACCGCAGTTGTGCAGGGCATCCTCGTTGCCGGCGCAAGCGTTTATGTAAATCAGATTGTAGTGCAGTCTAAAAAGGAGAAATGAGCAATGGCAGGAAGAATTTGCATTGTCGTCGGGCACGGCAAATCGGAGAGCGGTGGCTATGACAGCGGCGCGGTCGGATTTGGCTATCATGAATTCAAAATCGCAAGAGAAATTGCAAAGCACGCGCAAGCAGAACTGCAAGGCGCATATGGTGCGCAGTGCGACTTGATGAACTACGACGGCGACTTGTATTTGCAGGAGCGAATCAACAAGCTGAAAACGGACTATTACGATTTCATCGCAGAAATCCACCTGAACGCCGGCAGCGGCACCGGGACGGAAGTTTATTATTGCCACACGGACGATACCGGCAAAAAATACGCAGAGGCAATCGCCGAAAGCATCAGCGCTCGTTTCGGAATTCGCAATCGCGGCGCAAAAATCAAGTTAAACAGCAGCGGCAAGGACTATTTTGGCATCATCCGTTCCACCAAACCGACCGCGGTGCTCGTGGAAACCGTTTTCATCGACACGAAAACCGACCTTGAAAAGGTGAATACAGAATCCGGGCAGAAAGCGTGCGGGCAAGCAATCGCCGACGCCATTGCGCGCGTAAGAGGCTTGACTGCTGAAAGCGCCGGAGCTGCTTCCGAAGATGCTGCGGCGCCGGAAGTGCCGACCGAAGCGGAATCCGTCGATGTCGAGTATCAGGCATATTGCGGCAAGAGCTGGCTGCCGTGGGTCGAAAACTACAACGAGAAAAATTCCGACGGCTATGCCGGCGTGACGGGCAAAGCAATTACCGCGGTGCGCGCCGGACTGTCGAAAGGCAAAATCAAATACCGTGCACACACAAGAGGCGGAAAGTGGTATGCGTGGATTTCGGATTACAACACGAAAAACACAAACGGCTATGCGGGCGTGCTCGGCAAAGAAATCGACATGCTGCAAATGACGTTGGAAGGCCTTCCCGGCTACGCCGTGGAATATCGCGTTGCAACAGTCGGCGGCGGCTTCCTTCCGTGGGTGCGCGATTACAACACCAAGAATTCGGACGGCTACGCCGGTATCACCGG
>ERZ1643249.1194-NODE-1194-length-26512-cov-41.802585_pt1 | contig 26512 bp, 34 predicted proteins | sample MGYA00579263_ERZ1643249 | MGnify/ENA primary metagenome ERZ1643249 (study PRJEB29033, sample SAMEA4952264) | chicken gut metagenome | biome: Broiler Chicken; feature: Gastrointestinal Tract; material: Caecum | place: Ireland | collected 2018 | study: Broiler...
TCTGCTTTGTGGTCTTCTTAATCTCTGTCTCTTTTCCATCAATATCCAGAACTACGGTTCTCTCCACGTCTACGCCCTCGACTTCCTGTCCATCAACAATAGGTCGAACATTATCTGCCTGTGTTCCATCTGCGTTCTTTCCAGTCAGCACTTCCATAACGGCGTTCATCACCGTGGACTTGCCTGAGCCATTCTTGCCTGATACTCTGGTTTTTTCTCCGAAATCTGCGTGGAACTCACGCTCCCCGCTGAAACAACGGTAATTATTCAGCGTTATCGACTTGATCTTTACATTTTTCACTCTCTACTACCTCCATTTGCGATATTGAAACCTCATATGCCGTTTTGGTTTCTGCATAATCCTCTGTAATCTGTTTGGAATATTCTCTGCTTTGAATACGTCCCCTGATTTTTACATGTGTGCCAACGCTCATTCTTTCTGCGTATCTTGCATTTCTTCCCCAACAAATACATGGAAGATAATCCGTTTTTCCATAGTCACGGTTTACCGCCAATGTAATGTCTGCAATTTCTCTCCCTAACGGGGTTGTTCTATAATTAGCTTCTTTGCACAAAAAACCGTCAAGGAAAATGCTGTTCGCATATTCTATATTTTCCATCCGTTCTATTTCTGTAACAAACAAAAACAGTTTTAAATGTCTCTTTCCGGATTCGCATATATTGAATGAACGAAACCGCCCTGCTACTCTTATTGCATCTCCGACCTTGCACTCTTTTATGCCTGTCAGCCGTTCCGACACCATGATTTTGATTCTGTCTTCTTTTTCGCTCAGCCTTTTGGACAAAATATTTGCCATATAATATTTTTCCCCAAAAGCTTCATGGTCAAATTCAAAATCGGAAATAATTATTCCGCTCATCATAGCGATATTTGTAACTTTCACTTTTTTACCTCCGTCGTTTAAAAATTATTTGCTATTAATGAAAACGCATTTCCGCTCCACAGTTCTCCTCCGGACGCTGTAAAAATCACCTCGGCCCAGCTAAGCAACACCCATATCATGACTGCGGCTCCTAATACTGTTACTGTCTTCTTTAACACCATCATCTTCTCCTTATTCGTGTCCCCTTACTTTTCCGTCTGTTCTTCTTTCGGCGTATTCTCTGCCCCATTGTCAACGTCTCCTTCTATATCTGAGTTATAATAATTATATCCCTCTCCATCCTGAGATATATAATCATAGCTATTCCACTGATAAATCCAGTACATATTTGAACCGATAAGCCCGGCAACCAACACAAGAATCACGCAAATTAATCCGAAAATTATTTTGCTCTTTCTATTATCCTTTTGGTCATTATCTGCCATTATTTCAGATGCCAAGCTATTTTTTGACTCATCGTAGAGTTTTTGTAATTCTACATAATGTTCAAGAATTTCTGACCAGTTTTCTGTCTCATTATTCTGTTTTTCCATAAAAAAATATCCTCCTGTTCCTTGCCGATACAGGAAGATTATGGTAAAATAGTTCCCGTATCCGCATTACCGTGTTTAATATGGTTACATGCTCCGGTTGGTGGTTCCAGCACCGCCGGGGCAATTTTAATCATTATTCGCTTTATAAACCTCTACGCATTTTCCGTGGTCAATACAGGTCTCAACGAAGTCTGACAACTCTTCAAACAGATTGAACCCAAACATAATCTTGAGATAAGAGTCTTTGTCATAGACATTTGCTATGTATTTGAATCCATCTTTATTTTCGTTTACGGCATCTAATACACTCTCCGGAAACACGACTCCTTCAAGCCCTAAAAGAATATATCCGTCTTCTTTTACCTCAGAAATTACTTTTTCGCTCTCTCCACAATTTAGAACGTGAAACAAAAGCTTTCCGCATTTCTTCAAATCTTCATGGCTTTTTATTTTTACCTTATCTCCAACCTTAAACTTCATTTTTCTCTTTGTTCCTTTCTTCAACAAAAATAAGTGTTGTGGGTTCTCCCATTTTACCTGGAATTGCCGTATAAAGCCGAAGTCCTTTTGCCAAAAGTTCATTAATCCTCTTAGCGTTATTCCCTTTTGCGTATCTTGCCCTCATCCTCTCTCCTTTCGATTATCGGTACAATTCCCGATTCCTTTAATTTGTTATAAAGGAAAATCCGTCCTTTTTGTGTCCACTTTGTGTTCATCTTGATATCCGGCCTTCCGTCGGCTCTCGTAATATCAACCGTTTCAGAATGTGTATATCCCATCCCATGATATCTTCTATAAAGAAGCCACTGGTCACTCTGTTTAAACTGAATACCTAACTCATGTAACTTCCTGTTCATTTCAATTGCCGACATACCATAGTCCTTTGCAATCTGAGTAATGGTTACAAGCCCCGGGTTTTTTAGGATTTTGTCTGTATAATCGGCTTTCGGTCTGAGTTCTCCGATTACTTGATCTTTGACGTTTACTTCCTTTGTCAACTCTTCAATTCGGTTTTGCTTCTCTGCTATTTTGTTCTGTGCAACCACAAGGGCTTTTGCCAGAAGTTCATCGTCGCTCATGGTTTCCTGTCCGGCGATGTAGCCGCCATGCTTGCGGATAGACGGAATGATTTCATGAGTTATCCATCTTTTAAACTTCTTGGCTTCCGGTTTCCTGCTCGCAAGAATCAGAGAATATAATCCGTATTCGTTTACAATGTTCCCTTCTCCCTGACGCCCTAAGTTAAACTTAGACCGTTCGTCTTCGTCTAATCTTTGCAATACTACTGTAGGGTTGCTAAGTTCTAATGCCTTGCAAATATCACCAGCCACAAACCACGGTTCATTGTCAATGGTTACTGTTCGAACTTCTCCAAATTCTTCCGATTTGAAAATCTGCAATTGATTCAAACTTCCTCTCCTTTCTTAAAATATGTTTTAATCTACTTATAAGAGAGATTGTTATTGTGTCTTTTAAGACACTTTAGGATTAAAAAAAATAGGTACAGGACTTTCTAACTCAAGAAAGTCTATGCTTTTTTGAATTTCTTCCTGACTAAACTCAGAAGCCCCTCGAACCTTTTTGTAATATGTAGACCGCGCAATTCCGATAGCTTTGCAAAACTCCTCGATTGTATGCCCCTTCGATTTAATCGTATATTCAAGCAACAGTTTATCCATGTTTTTGTTCTTCTCCTTTCTTTTTAATTTGTGTCATTTAAGACACTTATACTCTATCATTGTTTTGATTCTCTGTCAATACTTATTTTGCACTTTAGGACACTTTTTTTACTTCACAATATATTTATGTTGCTTTTCGGACACTTTTGTGATATTATTTTCTTGTATCATTTAAAACACTTTTTATTGAAAAGGCGGTGAACTTAATGAATATAGGACAAGAGATAAAACGTCTTAGACTAGAAAAAGGAATGACGCTAGAGCAACTTGGAGATAAATGCGGGGTAGGGAAAAGCGCTGTAAGAAAATGGGAAAACGGAATAATTAAGGATATGAAGCGAGATAAAATTTCGAAACTTGCTGAAGCACTTAACGTTTCTCCATCTTATTTCTTTGAATGTGATACAGACAAGAAGAAGTCCTCTGACGGAATAAAAATAGTTAATATTTTTCCAATAGAGGTTCACAAACTCCCAATGCTCGGCGAGATTGCCTGCGGAGAACCCAAATACACTAATGAGGACAGGGAAAGTTATGTGGACGCCGGAACCAATATAGAAGCCGACTTCTGCTTGAAGGCAAAAGGTGACAGCATGATAAATGCCCGGATACATGATGGCGATATCGTATTCATTCGCAGACAAGATATTGTGGAAAACGGGGAAATTGCCGCCGTGGTTGTGAATAACGACAGCGAGGCAACGTTAAAAAGATTTTACTACTATCAGGAACGGGCAACGTTGATATTAAAGCCTGAGAACCCAGCTTATGAAGATTTGATTTTCCAGAATGAAGAATTGAATGAGGTTCATGTACTTGGTAAAGCAATAGCTTTTCAGAGTGATGTGAAATAATTGACTGATAACACACGAAAGATGATTGCTATAGATTGGCGTTGTTTTTCGTGTGTTTTTTTAAAAGGAGCATTTGAGGAGTATTGCCAACAAAGACCTCATTGTTTTATGTAAAGATTGCCACTACAAATTTCATGACAAATTATAATTAAGGGAGAATTTTATATGAGTATTACAAAAATTAAAAAAGCCGTCATCAGAGAAGATTTATTATCAATAACAGGAGATTATAGAAAGGCTATAATTTTAAATCAATTTATTTATTGGTCGGAAAGAGTGGATGATGCCGATAAGTTTATAAAAAAAGAAAATGAAATTGCGCAGTCGAATGGCGAAGAAACAAGGGAGCTATTTTATGGATGGATATACAAGTCTGCTGATGAAATGGCGGAAGAAATTATGTTTGGGTTGTCTTCAAGTCAAGTGAGACGTCATATCAGTGGTTTAGTGGATATGGGTTACCTGTCAAAAAGAACTAATCCAAAATATAAATGGGACAGAACTTTACAATATAGGGTTAATCTTGTGAATATAGCAAAAGCATTGAAAGCAAATGGATACTCATTAAACGATTACAAAATTAGCATCCCAGAAGATAACGAAGCGCCCAATGCGCATCAGCGCGCAATCAATAACGTGGATATAAGCAATCGAACCGTTTCTAATGAAGGAGCAATACCAGATATTACTACAGACAATATAGATGTTGATATATATGCGTCTTGTCCGGGACAATCCGTAAAACAGGCTTCGCCATCACCATTATACATAGACAAAGATTCATTCACCAAAGAGGAACTGCATCGGCATCTCGTACGAAGAATGAAAAAGTTTTTTCCAGATAGCGAAAATAACAAGGGGTCTATTGTCGAACTGACAAAGATTATAGAATATTTTTATGAAAAGTACGAAGACGAGATAGGCAAAAAGCACCCGATACTTTCTGACAGGGCGCTAGATAATATCACGGTGCGATATCTGTACCCTTCTGGCGTGCTAGATACCTATTCTGTTTATGAGTTTGACGACTACAAAGATTTGATTGACAGGTACTTTACCGTGGACTATGGAAAATATCGGAATGGCAATTCACCGTACCAAGGGGAAATTGCGCTCTCCTTGTCTCACTTTATGTCTGATACGATCAGGGAAAATCTGTTTAAAAATGTTACTGGGATTCCATATTAACGGCGCCAAAGAAGTGATTGAAGAGCGGGAAAAGATTAATAACATCGTCTCTGTTATAGGGGATAGTTCTATAAGTGATGTTGACGATGGTACACTAACAGGCGGCGTCAGTGCCCTAAATCGCGCTTTGCGCTCTATTTCCAATCCTGACCTTTTGGTAGTTCACGAGGGGGCTACTGGTCAACACCCATATATGTGTGATTGGCTTAAATATTAATTTTTAATAATATATATAAAATTAAATAACAATATAATAACAAGTCACATTGTTCCTGTGGGTCTTTTTGGAAACATCAGAGAAGATAACTGCATTATTTACAATAACTTAATGCCCGGAATTGACATGGATGCACTGATTATTAAGATATATTGTAATGACGATTATATAACGATTTATTTTAATATGAATTCAATCGAAAATCATTATACCGTTGATGTCTACGGGGTAATAAACGAACATTTTTAACATTTCGCATAAAATTTATATTTTATTGTAAATCTTGTATGAAGAGGGAGAAGGTTCTCTCCCTCTCTTTTATGATACTCTTTCCCAAAATCTAGCAACCTTATATGGCGGCATATTATTATGCGGCTGTCCGCCGCCTGTATATGTTGTCTCAGCACCATCTGAAATAGCAGGTTCTTCTGTATCATAACCTATATCTTGTAGATTAGGATGTTCACCTATATAAGCCTTTCCGAAAGTATAATTATGCATATGTCTAGGCATTTGATTTATATTTAATGTTACTGTCTTAGATCCACCTTCGTACCCAAATGCAAAGTCAGAATCTCCCTTTTTATATCCCATAATACATCTTCCGTCTGCAAAAGGTTCCCACTGTCCCGGATACCCTAAGTCCATTGGAGTTTTTTGTTGAAATACAGGGTCGTCGGTGCTTAAAGTAATAACAATGCCAATCGGGAACAGAATGTCTAACAGCTCATTAATCTTTTCCCGCTCTTCAATCACTTCTTTGGCGCCGTATGCTGTGCCGGTCTGCGAATAAACAGTCACGTCTTCGAAACTTACCGTTCCGTCAGAGTTATAAATCATGCGGTATTTTCTTTTTTCATTTACTTCTGTATTAAGGATATCATCTTTAAATTTTGTAGATAAATATTCCATTGTGTTTTCCTCCTGTTAAAATCAAAAAAACGCCACAAAAAAGTGGCGTTAACATATTAAATAATCAAAAAAATTTTACTTTTTATTCAATCCATCTGGCTTTTTCAGGCGGCCTTCTTTCGCTAACAGTAAAAGCGCATTCTTAACCGGGCCTTTTTTACAGTTTTCGGCCGCAATCAGGCGAAGATTTCGTTCCCCGGATTTAAACTCTCTTTTTTTCAAAAAGTCCTCGATACTGTCACATGTCTCCGGGCTTTTGATTGGTGCGAAACAGTTCTCTCTTTTCTCCACTTCTTTTTCCTCCTCTGCTGGTATTAAAAACAGTTTTTGTTCTGCTTCTCGGCGGCGCACAAGGCCTCTGTACACAGTTCCTCCAGCCTTGTTGTATTCCAACATCTTGTCCGCGATCACGTCTCTGCTACGGCTGCCGTTAGCTGTCAGTTGATCAATGCTTCCAATGTTATAAGCAAATGATGTCAATGCGTCGATTTCATTCTGGTTCCATCCGTACCGGGTGTCATATTTCATGACCAGCGGCAAATACTTCCGGTTCAGCGATTCCTCCAGCCACTTCTCCGCGGTAGACTGAGATATCTTTAATCCCTGTTTAATGGTTGTTCCGGTGATAGACTTGTCCGCATTGGTGATACCATAGCCAATTGTCCAAACACCCACTTCGTCCCGATAAGCTGTTAAGCGACATCCTTCAAATTCCTTTATCAAATCAATTCCTGTTTTACTAATTTTTGCCATTTTATCTCCTTTTTACAATTACGCACCCACCGTACCACGGGTCGCCGGAGCGTTTCTTTACTTCCTGCGCCACGGTGACAGCCTTGTATTTTCCGTCCGAAAAACGAATGATTTTTTTCCCATTGTACAAAAGTACCACGGTGTGTATCGGATCTTTCTCTGTAAATAGTACCATATGTCCATTTTTCAGGGCCTTCTTGATCTTCTGCCGGGATGGCTTTCTGTAAAATGTTGCCCTGCCGGATAAACGATTGATGCCCGCCGCTACCTGTTTCAGACAATAATTTTTGTGACCGCCTTTGTCGGACGTATCTTGCAGATACCGTAGGCACTGCATCATTGATTTTTTAACCTCGGAAAAGCGAAGACCCATGTAAAAGGCGGCGATGATACATCCCTTTTTATTGATGTCGTACACATCAAAATCCCATTGTGACGGTACAGGGATTTTTAATCCGTCTGTATACTTGACTTTGTACGGATATTTCTTGTTTTTTGTTTTTGCAATGTCAAATGTTTTAATATGCATCACTCCTATATCTTTAATTTATAATCTCCCAATCGAAAAGATAATCGACTTTTGTTACTTTTTGTATTTTCAAATCCTTCTTTAAATTTTAAAGAAGCACTTTCCAAACGATTAAAGTCTTGATGTGTAGGGGTTGGCATGTTTTCGATCCAGACAGATTTCGGAAAATTATCAAACGGGAACGTATCAATAATTAACGTTTGAAAATTTTCCTCTAAATTGTTAAATTCATCTGCATATGGATATTCAGCATAAGAAACCTTGTCGTCTCCCATATCTACGAAAGCAAGTCCGTAATACAGTTCATTTGCCATCTCTATCAAGTATTGAATATTGTTTTTTATTCGATTATAATCCGAAAAGTTAAAGAAGTCTGTACTTACCCAGTTTGTTTTCGGCTCTTGCCACACGCTCTTTCCTCCTTGTCCTCAATGCCCCGCTTATCGCTCCGCCAGTTTTAAATGACATTTGATGTTCTTCCACAACCACTTTCAGGTTTTCTACATATTTGTTTTCTTGAAAGATTGTGTCACCGACATCAATGGCCGGTTCGCCACGAAAATCAAGTTCATATTCAATTTCAGATTGTTCGTATTCAGAAAGCCATTCTCCCACATCTTTGCAATGTTCGGCGTTTGATATCAAAGGATTTTCCCATATCATATCATTGCCCCGATTGTTAATAGTAATTGCATGATATGATGTGGACAAATTGTACTTATATCCTTTTATAGAAAACTTTATTTGATTTCCAACTGTAATTCCTGAGAATTTTATTTCTACAAAATAAGCGCCACTTGCAACTATAGACGCACTGCCCTCGCCTTCTTCAATTGACACGGAGTAATTGTAAGATGGTTCAGAAAAATAATATATTTTATTTTCCCCATCATATGTAATTGTATCGCTGGACAAATCTTGCTGCTGTGATCCAGATGAATATATGGTTCTTCCCGCTTTTAGATTTTTTACCTTTTGAAGTTGCGTTCCGGTTGGCGTTGAAAACAGATCATCATATTCAACTTTGTAATCTGTGTCGGGGCCAAGCGTTATTTGGTTAACCTGTATTCTTTGATAAGGGTATTGCGTTTTGAAAAACTCAATCTCAATTTTGTTAAAAGGGCTAAAGTTTTGCATTATTTCTACTTGTTCGCTATAGTTTTCTTCAAAAGTAATTGTATCCACAGATTGCTCATCTAAAAATGTGCGCACAACAAAGTCTTCTGCGATATTGTTAGCAAATACAATTCTGACTCCATAACATTCATACGGCATTTCAAAAATTTGTGTAATTTTGGGATTTGTTTCAAACAAGCAGCTTTCGCCACTGATTGCGCTGCTTGCATAACCGGCGTCTTGTATGCCAAAGTGTGGGGCAAAATACATTTTACCATCTGCCGTCCAATAATCTTTTTGGTATGAAGCGTAAACATATTTAAAATAGTCTTTGTCAATGTTCTGGATATCAGAAAAATACTCTGCTCCATTTGTAGAGATTTCAAAATCTGGAACAAACGCAGGATACATGTTTATTTTGCCATATCTGTCATACCCCAAAAGGCATCTTCCGGCATTTGCTATAATTTGCAATGCTTCTTTGTGCGTGACATTTGGCAAAGGGTTATTTACAGTAACTGACTTAAGGTAGTCTGACAAGGCGTAATCCGAAGAATTTATGCCGGCGTCTTCAAACACATCTTCTGCCAAGTCAAACAACGATATTCCGTTGCTATAGTATTTTCCTTTGTAATAATTGCCGCTCATATATTGCAGGCGATCTACAGAAGATATGGTTGCCTGAGTATCGTTTGCGCTCCATTCGGACACATAAAGGGCGCATAACTGCATCCACTCTATATCATTATCATCAACTTCATATCCATAAATTACAGATAGCGGTTGCCCTGGCTCCAAAAAATTTATCTCAGAATCCGGGTTATCTGGATTGAATCGTAAATCTTCATTTTTTAAAACCACCGAAAATCTGTGTTCTGGAAGAGTTTCATTAATCATAGATACCAATGCTGATGATTCAGCACTGATTATCCATTCGTTGTCATATTCTGTAACAACGCCGAGTTTGATATAATATATCCGTAATCTTCCGTTTTCTTTAGATGTTTTTTTTATCTTTATTGTTATGGATGTAATCAATTCAAATATTACATCTGTTTGAAAATAGGAGTTTTCGTTCTCAAACTCAATTTCATATCCGGAAGAAGTTGATACGGTAAAAAGAGTAGGGTAATTTTCCCCGAACTGTATTGTAAGGCCTCTAATATCAGATGGAACAAATGTTATTGTAAACTCCATATCTTCCGAAAAAAGATTGTTTGTTACAATTCCGTTTTTATGATATTCCCCAACGTCTCGTGGCAAAAAAAACATAGATCCATCTGCTTTAAAAAAGTCTTGTTCATATGTAGCGTAAACATTTCCGATGTCATTTTTTTCTAAAACACTTTGTGGATCAGAGTAACCCGTAACCTCTGGATGTTCGGTGATTTCCGCAGAGCTTTGCGCTTCAAGGTTGATGATGCCAAGTATCACACGCATATACGAATGATTTCTTAACGGATTTTTCATAGATTCTTTGTATGCCGTTGAAACATCATACATATTTACCACCCCGTATCAATAACATTGACTTTACAGTTTGTGTAAATCAAAGGCTTACCGTTTTTGTTTGTTATGTACACATCGGCCGTTCGATCTCCCGGATACATGGTAAGTGTTCTCCACTCATTTTCTACCATGTCCCAAAAGCGAATAGTTACAAAAAAATTTTTAAACTCTTTCAGCATGTCCGACCATGTTTCGGCTTTTAATACCGGCCAGAAAAGGTTGTCAATCTTGTAATTGTCTCTGCCGATTTTCTGACCAACAACTTTGTTGTTTGCATTTCTTCCAGCGTCTACCGCCGTGGTCACAACCATGTTGGGATACAGTCCCGGAGACGGGAACTGTTTTCCATTGATTTCAATAAAAGCCATGTTTCCGCCTCCTTTACGTTGTTACAAAACTATATCCTGAGTTATGTTTTGCCCTGCTGAGTAAGGTATCTGTTCGTTTTCCGTCAAGCTTTACAGAAGTGTCTTTGGCAAGTATTTTTTGGCTTGTTTCCAAAATCTGCTGTAAGATATAATCCGTTCTTGCGTCCTGTTCCAGCGTTCTGCCACCAGACACATTTACGGAATCATCGGTAAAAACCGGACTGCCAACATAAACGCGATCACTAAGTACATCCTTTCTTTGATAAACGTCAGTGTGGTTTATGATGGACGCATTGGTTAAAGCTCGTGACATGCCGGACAACACGCCGCTTTCTACAGCCTTTGAAAGATTCTGTGCCGTCATTCCCAGACCGCCAGAAGGCATGTTGTTTAAAATGCTTTTTGCGATCATCCGCATGGTTCTAGGGTTTTCCAGAGGAAGAACCGCTTCTCGTCCGGCTTCACCGACACCGATGATAGACGGGCCGTTAAATAACCCACCACGGGCATACCATGATATTCCAAAATTTGTAGGGATTTTAATGGACAAATCCCCGACGCCAAGAGTCTTCCAATCCCACGTTATGTGGGGAAGTTTAATGTCTACAGAAGCAATTCCCTTAGCAAATCCCGACATTATGCTACTTCCAAGGCTTTTTAAGTCACCAATTGCATCTTTGATTTTTCCTGGAACACCGGAAAGAAATTTAGCAAGACCATCACTGGGGGCCTTCCATCTTTTGTCAAATCCATCCTGCAATCCGTCAACAATATCTTTTCCTTTTGGAGAGATTGTCCCAAGCATATCGCCAATTTTATTAAAGGTTTTATTTCTCAAATCACCCATTATATCCAAGAAATTTTTGTCCTTGATTTCGTCATAACCATCTTTCAATCCGTTGATAACGTCTTTCCCTTTTTCTTTGATTGTGTTTTTCATTCCGCCGATTTTTTTGAATGTTTCATCTTTAATAGTTGCTACCTTGCTCAAAAATTCGCTCTCTTTTATTGATTGATATCCTTCTTTTAATCCATCTACAATGTCTTTGCCTTTCGTAGTGACGCTTGTTTTAATGTCACCAATTTTACTAACAGTTTCACTCGCAAGAGTTCCTACTTTATCTAAGAATTCGCTGTTTTTAACAGCGTCATATCCATTTTTTAATCCTGTTACAATATCAGAACCTTTTTGCTTGAGCCACCCTGTGGCATCTCCGGCTTTCTCTTTTACAAACGTGCCTAAGTCAGACACAACAGCGCCGAAAAGTTCTTTTCCGGCCTCTACGCCATTTTTTAGCCCATCAATTAATGCGGAGCCTTTTTCTTTAAGCCACTCTCCGGCATCGCTAAACGCGCTGACGATTTTATCTTTTACGTTTCCGGCAAATTCTGTGATTTTATCCCAGTTCTTGAAAATCAGGAAACCGCCAATGATCGCTCCAACGACAGCTATTCCGATTGGGCTAAACAGCACTCCTGCAACCGCCGAAAATGCAGATGCTATCGCCGGAGCAAAAGTTCCTGTTATCCATGTTCCAACCGATGATGCAATTGTAGATATAGATATTCCCGAAAAAATTTTAGTAAAAACCTTATCCTTAAAGAATGTTCCCACGGTTTTTAATATATTGGTTTTTATGTTGTTTCCGGTCATTGCCTCGGATATAGCGTTTCCAAATTTTAATCCAATACCGGCCAATTTTGACCCAACAAAAAATGTAGTAATCAATTTAATAACCGTGCCGCTATCAGAGTCAAACAAACCAGATATCATACCAGAGGCCGCATCATAAATAATTGTTGCAACATCAGAAAGTATTGTTACCCAGTCAATCGCACCAAGAAAATCTCCGACACCTTTTCCAAAAGCCGCCCAGTCGACTTGACTGGCCGAATCTTTAATAGCTCCGAGCATTTTTGTCACAAAATTACTGAGGATTTTTCCGTTTTTAGCCCATTCAATTTTGTGAATCATTTTGTTAAGACCGGATGCCACGTTGGTTGCTATATCATTCCATGGAATAGACAACGAAAGCGCTCTTATTCCGTCAAATATCCCGTTTATTGCTGTTGCAAGTATTTTTCCTATTTTTTTAAAATTAATTTTGTCAAAGATTCCACTTATTGCACTTCCGATGGCAGCTCCGACACGTTCAAACCCGGTAAGTCCGGCCATGTCAGTCTGAGACATATCAGTTATAAACCCGTTGAGTGTTCTCCATGCAATCATAAAGAAATTTCCAATAAGGTTTCCAAGGTTTGTCCACTGAATTTCAGAAATCGCACCACGAAGCGCCTTAGAGATTCCTTCTCCAATACTTTTAAAGCTTATTCCCTCTATCAAAAGATTTAAGGAATTAACGAGTGTATTCACCCCTGCGCCGATAGTCTGGCCCATTAATGTCCAGTTAATGTTATCAACCATACTGTTGAAAGTCTGGGTAAAAGCGTTTATGGCAGGGGTTATCTTCGGGCCGACATTTTCCCAACTGATTGCATCATACACTTTTTGTAAAGCCGTATTGATTCCCCATGCAATTTCTTCGCCAAGCTTATTCCAGTCTTGATTTTTCCACGCTTCACGAAGTCTTCTAGCCCATTCATTGACTGGTGTTTCCGGGTCTGATTTCCCCAATGCATCAAAAATAGATTCTCCGGTAAGACCACCTGTATCAAGGCCACCGCCAGCACCAGCCCCACCACCGCCTGAGCCACCCGAGCCGCCGGTGTCAGATTTTGTGTCAGGGCTGATGATATTTAACTCATCAATCCCCAGCGTGTTCATATTGTTTTTAAGTTTTTTAGCAGATTTTGAGGCTTTGTCCATGCCTTTCGCTGCATCCTCGCCGGCGCCACCCATAAGCGATACATTGTCGGCCGCATCACCAAAATCATTTGCTGTGTCAGCAATTCCACCGCCGGAACTTTCTGGTTTATACCCTGTAAGGACATAGAAAAAGTCCCTGACGGCATTGGCAACTTTTTGTAATACTGCAAACAGAGTATTAAGCGCTTTTACTGCCGGAAGGACTGCTGCGATTAATCCCTGGCCAATAGTACCGGCAAGGGATTGGATATTTAATTGAAGGAGACGTACTTGGTTCGCCCATGTACCGCTTGTTCTGGCGAAGTCTCCTTGTTGCTGTGCTGTGGCATCCATCATGTAGTTATAACGGAGCATGGCTTGTTCAGCCTGTGTCATCGACTGCCACGATTTGTCAATTCCCTGCGATAATGCGTAAGCTTCCATGTTGGCAACTGTCATAGATACACCTAAGCGGCGCATCGGTTCGACTTCACCCGCCATTGCTGACATAATCTTTGTCCATGCATCATCTTGTGCAATATTATAGAACGATGCTAAATCCCCGGCTAAACCAGTAAGTGTTGTGGACATTTCTGCCGCAGCGCTTTGGTCAACACCGGAAGAATTTAAAATTGCCATCATGGTTCCTGAATACTTTAAGGCTGAAAGTTCAGACAACCCGAACTGTTCTTTTGCGGTTTGAGCGAACTCATAAGCTTTATCCGCCATGCCGCCAAACGCCACGTTTACAACGTTTTCAACCTCTGTGATATCAGAGCCAATTGTAAACATCGACTTCCCGAAATCCAATAAACCTTGTCCGACACGGAATCCGACCGCAGTTTTTAACAGGTTGGAAAGTCCGAACTGAACCTTGTTAATTCCACCGCCAGAATTTCCAATTCTTTGGAGAGCAGATGCTATTCCGCTTCCTGCGCTTTTTATGACGTTCAGGGTTTTCCCTGCGACACTAGACAGCTTGCTGAACGCACTCGTTATCGTTTTTGTGGCTGTGTTTACTCGACCTCCGGCGGAAGCCAACTGTGCAAGAGCCTGCGTCATGCGGACAGTATTCTCACTGATTTTCGGAGCATTTTTCATGACATTGAAAAAGTCCATCGTCTCTTTTGCGAGAGAACTTAATCCTGACGCTGTTTTCCCGGTTTTGTTTCCGGCTGATGCCAGCCTTGCTATTGACTGAACAAACATGTTTACATCGGCATTAATGCTTCCAACTGCGGAAAATTGTTTTACAGCTTTTCTAAGTTCTTGTCCAAGGCGGAAAATGTCGTTTGCAGATTGCCCGGTTTTTTCTCCAGCGTTTGCCAGCCTGGATAAAGATGACACGAGGCGGTTTACACTGGATGATATATCCGGCATGTTTCCAAGACCAGAAATCGAATCTGTGATTCTGGAAAAGTCGCTCGGATTGAATTTGCTAAAATCCGCCTTAAACAACCGGTTTAAAGCATTTACCACTTTGTTGAGTCCCGTGTCGTTAAAATTCATCGTAGACAACGTAGACATTGAAGAAGAGATTTTGCTCATTCCATCCGCCACTTGCGGGATTTTTCCGGAGTCTATTTCCTGCAACTTCTTTACTGCGTTTATGACTGAGTTGATATTTTTGGCATCCAGCTTTGGAATAGATATATTTTCTAACCCAGAAAGTGTTTTCAATGCCGAACCAAGCTCTCTAATTGGTTTTCCAGCAGAACTAATCTTTCCAAAATCAATTTTAGAAATTTTAGACAATTCCTTTGACAGTCCTGTTAGATTTGGAACCGATACTTTGATTCCGTTTATAGACCGAAGCGAAGAAGCAAGCTTAGTAATGCTCCCTGTAAAAGCTGTTATATTTTTTGTATTCAATCCATTAAAGGATTTGCTTACCTTATTTAGTGTATTAGCAAGTGAATTAAGCGATTTTACAGCTTTATCTGCGTCTGCTGACAACTGTATATTCAAATTGTCAACGGTTCCTTCTGCCACAATTTCACCTCCAATCTATGTGAAGTCAGCGACTATCTTCCTATGTGATAGCCGGTAATTTTGAGCATAAAAAAGACACCCACAATTAAGTGAGTGCCTTTCGCATAATCAAAATTATTTAGTTGTTCAGTTTTTCTATTTCCTCTGCAAGAAATACTGGCGGTTCCCATTTATTGATAATATCTATTGCCTTGTCGCACTGATTTCTTTTGATTGATTTATAACTCCTTACGCCGAAATTATATTTCAAATTTCCATACAATGTACTATAAACTCTCTGTCGAATCACTCTGTCAGCATATGCTCTGGAACCTTTTCCTCCTAGTACCGACGTTCCCTTCTGTCTTGCCGCCGTGGTAATTCTATCAGCTTCTACCGGAAGAATCGGCAAGTCCATCTCCATCCTGTCCATGCGATCAGTTAAAGTATCGACCCGACGATTCAGTTCTACATTTCCTTGCGCCAGAAGTTGAATCTGCTCCGGGATGGTCTGCGGAACCTTGTATCCTCCAGTCTTTCGGAGGGATGGAAGGACTTCCGAAGTTACCCAGCGTTTGAATTTCTTCGCAGATGGGAGTTTGCTGCCGAAGATGAGCGAGTACAGACCGGATTCGTTGATAACCGTCATTTGTTGTTCCCCTCTGGACGGGGTGCTAATTGAGCACCCCTTTACTTTGTCTTCTTCATCAACATTTCTCATTGCGGATGTATTATCTTTATATCCCAATATCTTTGTTACATCTACTCCTGCAAACCACGGTTCTCCATCAATCATCACCGTGCGAACCTGTCCGAACTCTGGATTATTGAAAATCTGAATATTATTCATACCAACACCGCCTCTCTGATAGAGTCATAGTCAGTGCGGATGCGCTTGATATAGTCTGTCAATATCTCCATCTCAATCCACATACTGCGGCGATTGTTTGCAAGTATCGCATCGTCTGTTGGGTCTACATCCTCTTTGTCGAGATCATATTCCTGGATAAACTTCTCAGCGATGTGTTCTGCCTTATCAATGGCCATCTCAATATTATTGCACAAATACTCTTTATCGAATTTACTCATATCACAATTCTCCTTTGCAAAAAGTTTTTAACGTTTCCAATCTACGGTGCCATAAAACCCTTTTAATCAGTTCATAGAAATCATCCTCTATAAAGTTATTCTTCAATCTGTTGCAGGAGTGGCAAGCTAACTGTAAGTTGCTAAATTCATTCGTACCGCCCTGCGATAAGGGTTTGATGTGGTCAATAGTCATTTTCTTGAATGTTACTGGCTTTCCGCAGATTGCGCACTTTCCATTATTTTTGGCATATACGGTTTTCTTTTCGTAATCTGTAAATTTTCTGCGCTCTGCCATATAAACTTCTCCTTTCTGGAACGAAAAAAGTGCCTTGTTATGTTGCAAGACACTCGCAGAAAATGTGTACAATTTTGTCGAACTGTGATAGTATAATCATAAGTGGGCGTATAGTACAGCCTATAAGGAAGGATGGTGCTATATTGACCCTTATCTTCAATTTGCACGTTGTAGTCTCTACAACACTTGAAATTACATTACTACTAATGATTACCGCTCCGCTTGTGATACACTTCACAAAGAAGCGAAAAAAGCGTACAAAAGATAAGACTGCGAAACGCAGGAAGCCAACCAAAGATAAAAAGTAAACCCGTAAGCCGTAGTTAACATTTATCGTGGGCTGTCTTTACGCCCCACTTATAAACAATATTAATTTTATTAAATTATACTATCAGAACGAATGTTTGTAAATACTTTTCTGCTTATATCTTGCAGAGAAGTCTCACTTGTGATATGATAGATTTATCAGAAGGAGACTTCTGGTAGCAAACAAGAGTAAGCGCACTCGCCAAAGTAACCGCTTGCTCTTATTTTTTTGTCGTCTCTTGGTAGACCAAATCAATACCACGCCGAATAATATCTGTTTCAGTCATTCCTGTTTGTTCTACACAAAAATGAAGCTTTTTCATGTCTTCATCTGATAGACGATAGCTTTTTCTATTTTGCTTTGGTTCGGTTGTTGGTCTGCCAGTTCGCGGTGACATATCGTTTTCACCTCCTCTTTTTTGTCATGACATAAATATAATATAAGTCATGACAAAAGTCAAGAGGTTTATTGAAAAAGACGGAGAATTTTTTCTCCGCCCCTTCACCATTGTTATTTCACTTTTTTGATTTTATCTGCTGCAATCCAAAATCCGATTCCAGATAAAAAAGCCGTTGCCCCTCCAATCAAGCATGCTATCCCAATATCACCAACGGCAATTAGTCCACAAGCAATCCCAATTACACCCAAAACAACAAGCAAAATCGAAATTATTTTCATATCTCACACCTCACTGTCATAATTATTTATACGCATACATATAAAGTTCAAACGCATCCGGAACAATTCTGTTGTCATTTTCATCGTACGGAAAATTGTATTCAAGATAATCTACTTGCCCAGCATGATATATCTCTGCATAGGTATAATCATATCCAACGACTTTTCCATTTTTATAGAAAACAATCGACACATGTGCAATTGAAAGATCATCACCATTATTTTTGATTGTAGCTACAACGTTATAGGCACCAAAATTTCCATTAAGTGAAATATTTTTTGTGCAACTGATTAAAGATGTTTCCGATGCATTTATTGTAACTCCATATGATGAATAGTCTACATAATCATAATTTAAATCAGTTGGCGCATAACAAAAAACCGCACATTTTTCTCCCGGCTGAAGAACAGAAATTGAATCAGAGCCTGTGCCAATCAACGCTTTTTCTGCGTTATAATATGTAACTGACACATCCACACTTGCAGGATATTTATAATTATTCGCAACAATAGACACAACTCCTTTGTATGTCCTGTAAGACTCATAAGATATGCTACGGTTTGCATCGTCAACATTAAAATTTCGTGTTACAGAGACATTACACGTTTCCTTGATTTCTCCACAAGTGGCAGTTAACACCGTCTGTCCAATAGATTTTCCTGTTATTTTGCCGGTAGCATCTACCGTAGCAACGGCTTCATTGGAAATAGACCATTTTACTGTTTGATTTGTCGCGTTGCTTGGATAAATAGAATATCCTATCGTTTTACTGGTTCCTTCTGGGATTGAAATAGAATATTCGTCGAGATATAGAGATTCAACCGGAATGCTTCCTGCTTTCACGGTCACTTTGCATTTATATTTCTTTTTCTCCACCGTAGCCGTGATTGTTGCTTTTCCAATATTTTTTGCCTTAATCCTTCCATTCTTCACCGATGCAACTTTGCTATTTGAAGACTTCCATGTAACTTTTTTCTTCGCCCCCATTAATTTAATTTTCTGCGATTGCCCCGGCGTCATAGTTAATTTTTCCTTGCTCAATTTCATGTTTTTTACAATGATTTTGCAAGTTAATTTCTTCTTTTTGTACTTTGCAGTAATTGTCGCAGCCCCTTCTTTTTTCGCGATAACTTTGCCTTTTTTTGTTACCTTGGCAACGGCGTTTTTGTTACTGCTCCATTTAATCTTTGAATCCACACCATCTACTTTTAATTTGACTTTTTGTCCCTTAACTAGAACAACCTTTTTGTGGTTAATCTTTGGAGTCACAGTTTCCGCACTTACGTTCACGGCAGGAGAAATTTTTCCTATGCACAAAAACGCACACAGAACAAATGTTGTTACAATTGATAGGGTTAGAAATCTCTTTGTGCTGATTGATACCATAACATTTACCTCTCTTTCGTATTTTTTCTAAGTATATCACAACACAGAGATATATGATACAACATATTTAAAAAAGGCGAATAAGTTTTGACCCTTATCCGCCCTGTTCGAGAAGTTTTCTTCCTTCTCTTGCTTTTGCTATGTTTGAATTTGCCTGCTTTACTCTCAGCGAGTAATAAGCAAGTTCCTGTTGCAATTCCTCTTCGGTTTTTCCAGTTTGCTTTACGGCATTTTCCTCTATTGCTTTTTCTGAAAGCAATGGGTTTTTGGGATATTCGATTTTCTTCTTTGAAGACAACGCAGACACAATGGCTGCTCGGACATACGCCCCGGAAAGCCATGCGTTATACTCCGTTTCTCTTGCCTTCTCTTTCTCTTGCTCAATCACTATATTACTTCGCAATATAATGTCGCTTGGTGTAGAGTGTAAAAATTCTTTTTTGCTCATTCCAGCACGAAGCGCCGCCGGGTAAATGTCATGGAAAATTATTTCTCTGAAACTTTTTTGGCCGTCCTTTTTGCCTTGTTTGGTTCCTTGGTCTGATTCACCATTTCGGTCAGACCAATCAGTTTGAAAAAACCGTCTTCTGTCATCTGGTCAATACACATTTGTAAGATTCCGTAAAAGTTTCCAGTTTCATCGTCTTTGTGTTCGTTCATATAGCAGCGCACAAGTTGTTTTGCCGTATTAAGATCAGGGACGCTCCCATCCCCATCAGGGTGTGTGCCGTGCGCTTCTATAAGTCCGGCATAAAAAATTGTGATTGCCACTTTAGGCATAGTGGAAAGGCTGGCAATCGTGTTCTTGATTTTTTCAGTATCATCTTCTCCATCCATTCCAGACAGAAAATCCATAAGGGTTGTTACGCAGTCTGCGTAAAGAGACGCTTCGATGCTGTATTCCAGATGATATTCTTTTCCATCAATATTTAATGATTTATACATTGTGATTCCTCCCGTTTAACGCATATGGTTTTACAGTCATTCGCCGCCATCCGTAGGCACTATCGCTGTATCTGGACCGATATATTCGTTGATTGTCATGGTCATTGTTATTGTCAAAAGACCGTTTTGTTCTCTTGCCGGTTTTGGGATGGTAGTTGGCGGCTCTACCTTACAGAAGAACGCCTTGGAAAGAGAAGGGAAATATTCTTCATACCACATAGCCTTTCCGCTTTCTTTTGCGGTTTCGTATTCCTCAATCAATGTCTCCCACTCCTCAATGGTTTCGTCAGTAGCATTGACTGTAACGCCAAACGTTCCTCCGGTGGAACCTCTTCCGGCAATTGTTCTCTCGACAAGGTCTTCCAGAGCAGACGCGTCAATAGTTTCTGTTTCAATTGCAATCTCATCAGATGCATTGATTCTATGAAGCATTTTAAATGTTGTCGGCTTAGCTCCTGCCGTGGTTTCTACGGCGTATCCTGTAAGCGACCCAAGGGTGCTGATTCCAGCAACTTCTGATGCCATAATAACTCCTTTCTACCGCTAATTTTCTGCGGTCAGCGACTACCTTTTTGGCAGCCGGTAAATAAATAAAACCTATCAGATTCGATAGGTTTTAAGTTTCGACACTCTAACCCTGCGTCCGGGAGATGTAGGGGATCACGCTCCTTCCTTTTCCGTAGAAATCTTAGTGATCTGATTTGCACCTGTAGACGCAAGTCCGGATACAATACCAACCGCAAGGGCGTTGATTACATCAGTCGCCGGGAAATCAGCAATGACATACATTCCCGCAACGCCAAGAGCGGCACCGGCTACGCCAACAATGACCGGAATCCATTTGTTGTCAATGGCTGTTGCCTTAGCAATCACGCCGACAAGATAGCAAATCACAGTGATTCCGATAACGCTTGCTACGCCTGTAAAATCCATACTCTACTCTCCTTTCTCGCATAAAAATAAGAGCCTTTCAGCTCTTAGTTGACAGTTTCTATATAACAACGGGTTTCCCCGGTGTTGTCTATTTTGGAATATTGTCTTCTAGCCCAACCAGTCTTGTGTATCTACTTACAAGGCGTTTTATGGAAGGGTCTGTGGATTGTATCAATTCAGGGCCGTAAGACCGTATAAAGCCATATACGCCGTTTAAAACGCCATGGCTTACTTCGTCTATTTCATAGGCTTGCGACAATGCTCTCTGTCCTTTCGTGTAGATATCTACCTGCACCGTGGGCGTTACAGATGCTTCGTTCCCTTCAAGGTCAGAATCCGTTGTGGGAAGCCCTGTGAAATAAAGTGTCGCCGCCGGAATTTGCGCTACAACCGTGCTGTTTTCCATGGAATAATTATCCTTGACGGCGGTTTTTGAAATAGCTTTCCCCCATGCCGCATAAATAGTATTTATGATTTCAAGAACTGTCATTTGAACACATCCTTTACTACATCATTCACATTCCTTTGTATCTCGGTCATTGCCTTGTAAAAAGGCATCGTGGCCTTAATCCCGTAGCTATGATGCCAATTTCCATCTTTGTCTAGGTACATCCAGCCTCCGGGTTCTAGTGCGTGTGTCTGTCCCGGAAAGGTTCCAACGCCCATGCCAAATTCCGAAGCCAATGGATTCGCCGTAGGGTTCAGGCGTATACCGCTTCCGAATTCTATGCCGAGGAGTAAGTTGTAGGTTCTTCCTTTGTCATCGGTCACGGTCTTGCCAGTTCCAATAAGCATTGCCTTGCATCCGGTCTTTGACGGGTCTATATCCATTCTGAGGGTAACGGCTTTTCCCTGCGGAGACTCGCCGATTGCTACAAGTGCTGTCTGCTCTCCAATTTCCGAAAGTCTCCGGCATATCTCTTGACACTTTCTCGGTAAATCGTCTCTGTACTGTTCTATTGTTTGTATAGCGTTCTGTATAGATTTACTATCGAATAAATCAATCTTTATGGTTTTTCTCGCCATTACTCTACCAACTCATATGTTTTCTCAAAAATTCCAGGTTTACATGGATATAATTCTCCATCGACTCCACAAACGATATAATCACCTACAGAAGCATGATGAACACCTTCAAGCGTTTTAATAAACAATTCAGTTGGTGGGCTATCAGAATCCGCTCCGTCAAAGAACATCGTTTTTTCTTCAAATGCTTTTACTGCCCATTCTGGTACATAATATTTTCCGTCAGAGCCTTTCAAATCTCCATCATATTGAAACGCTTCAATTACTACTGGTTTTTTTCTGTATTTAGCCATTAGTATTACCTCCCACACGCTTTATTCCGAAAATATCCACATTTCCTTTGCTCGTAGAGAAAATTGCCGATATACGGTAATCCGGCGGTGTGACCGGCGTGTATACGTCCTCGCCCATAGTCAGTGTGTCATCGTCATTCAACTGCGGCTCTACATCAACAAAAACAGCGTCACCCTCACGGATAACACCCCTCAATGTTTTGTCGTAAGATGTGATTTCTCTGTCGTAATCGACTACCAACCCCGCTGACACCTGTCCGGGCTGTCCTGTTCCAGAGGACACCGCCATTTTCTTCATAATCGTTTTCCCGTATTCCTGCACCGTATCTATACCGACTTTTTTTTCGGTTACGGTGACAAACCAAACTTTTTGTCTGTCTCTTACCCGACTCCGCATTACCATGCCACCTCAAAGTATTTACTGTTGTCGGGAGTTTCGGTCAAGTCATATTCTTCTCCGTCTACTCCTTTTCCGTTCTTCCCAATACACCGATACACAATTCCATCATATTCATAGAAATAACCATATTTAAAGGTATATCCTGCTGAAATCTCTTCTGATGTTACAGAAATTGGATTTTCATTTGTCTTTCCGATTTCCGTATTTTCGGTACGCCCCGTTTCTGGTATAACTTCTCTAAAATACTTCCTACCATCTTCTCCGGGAACATTCTTCCCGTCGAATTTCGTATTGTTTTTAACCGTCCGGTACAGCTTATCCCCGTATCGGAAGATAATCTGCGCTTTCTTGACCGTCACATTGTTCTGCACAAGCCACTCATACGACGGATACAATTCCGGCACGCTTGCGGCTGTTTCGCCCGGAAGATTCTGCGCCCCGTGTACAGCCATCTGGCAGATTGCCTTAAAGTATTCCGCTTTCACTGTTGACCACCCCCTCAAAAATCCTGTTCATGTCTGCGTTCTCCTGCTCGAGTTTTTCAATTCTTTTAATCAAACTGTCCACATCCGTCTTATTTTCCGTGTATTCGTAATTTAAATATTGTTCCGGATGCGCCTGTATGTCTGCCAGCGGAAGCTTGCCCGCTGGTCCGATGATCTCGTTGTAGTCATACTCATAATAGCTTTCCTGTGTCTGGCCGTCTCCCATGTCCGGATAGGTTTCTGTCCCCCGGGTTTCATTCTGGCAGATATACACATAGGCGTTGCCGTCCTTCTGGATGATCTTAACCGGCGGCTGCTGTTCTGTAAATCTTGCTTTCATTCCGTATCACTCCTTTGCATTTTTTAATAGTTCTTCGCACTTTCCATTTTCTTTGAAATCGTCTGCTGTTGGTATGTTTTAAATATCCGTAATAAGATAGGCATTTCTTAGCTGTCCGAAAGGTTAATCCTTTTATTGCCCTTCGGAAGCTACGCCTGACACGTAGAAATATTCTCCCGCGAATCTCTGTATGTGTTCGATAGATTTTAAACCCCATCATGTCAATAGGGGTTTCATCAATGCTTCTGACCTGCCAGTTATCTTTTATAGTCAGGCCCATTTCGTCAGCCTTTTGGATAATCTTCTTTGCTGCCATTTCCATGTCCCGCTTCCGAGAGCCAATTAAAAGAATGTCATCCATGTAGATGAGGCAGTGGCGGATGAGGTTTATTCTCTTCCCCCGTCTGGTCTTATATAGACGCTCCATAATGTAGTGGTAAAGAACGGACATATATAGATTGCAGAGATATTGACTAAGATAGGAGCCTATGCTTAATCCTTTTTCAAAACTGTTTATAAGTGTTCTGATTAGCCAGACTAGTTTTTCATTTTTTATGTACTTTTTCAAGAACGTCATTAAAAGGTCGTGGTCTATACTCTCAAAACATTTCTTTACATCCAGTTTTGCAAAATATCTCATATTGCGGTTTTTTATCCAGCGACTTATAACTTGCTTGCCTTTTGTTGTGCCTCTCTTTGGAATCGAAGCATATTGGTATTCGCCGATTCTTTTCAGTAATGGCTTCATCCCTTCCACAGCAATATAATCATATAACTGCTGTTTGATGTTCTGAATTCCAATTCTGCGGATTTTGCCACTGCTTCCGTCGATTTTGTCTCGATACCAGATTGGCGGAAAGGAAAGCGATTCATTTGCGATTTCTTTCTGTAAATCCGATATGATAATCTCTACAATCGGATAAAGTGATTTCCTCCCGTATCTGTGATGGATGCACCTTATCTGGTTTTCCGTCAGGCCAGATACCTGTGAAAAATATCTGGTCACGTCATTTCTTTTGTATTTATTTTTCAAGCAGGCGTATACAGCCCGACTTATCAGTCCCCTGTCCGTGATATCCACGTCCTTGCATAATCTTTTCATTTCGATTATATAAAGAGGGCTTTCGGTTATTCTACTAACCCCAATATATAGCAAATCCTATATATTCCCGCCGAAGCAGGCTGGCCTTTCTTTCTTATTTTATGGTCTTTCACCAAAAGAGCCTTTCGGCTACGGATTTATCCGCGAAATGCGACGCTAGCAAAAAACTGATATATAATATCAGGCGAGGTAATTCCAGGTACTCCTGTCGAGCCAATTCCTGCAATTCAAGTAGGCTGAACCGGCGTTCGTGCCATTCCTGAGGTTACCGCCTTTGCGCCGCAAGTCCTTATTAGGGGCTTTGCCCCTCTTCCCCTACGGGGAATTCACCCCGCAAGGCCATTTAATCGCAGGCGAGGTAAAGCCAGGTACCCCAGTCGAGCCAGTGCCCGCAATACAAGGAGGCTGAACCGGCGCTCGAACCGAACCCGAGGCGACCGCCCTGTAAATATTCTCGTATACCACTTGTTGCACCGACACCGCCTGCATAACATCTATCTCCGGTTCCTTGCGAAGAGCCAGAACCTTCTTTAAATGGTAGCCATGATCCAGTATTGTCATCCAGCATCACATCCCCAACCCACCAGTCGGCATTATTTCCTGCTGTGGCGGCAGGAATTGTTCCGATGTGTGTATAAGTGCTTCGGATCGTAGCATCGGAAGAAGAGTGCGCTGTGCCTTTCGGCGCAACATAAACTTTTTTTGTAAAATCTGGCTGTAAGTCCATAACCGTATCGCTCGCGATAATGTAACCGCCCACGGCGTATTCGCGCCCCTGAACCCGGTATGCGTGTTTACCATCTGTGTTGGAAACAGGCGAGCCGTCATGGTGCCCCAGAACAGTATCGGTTGTGCCGCTCCATGCGTGCATAGAGGATAACATAATCGGTGCCGAAAAATCCTCTGTGTAAACGTGCGGTTGAGTGTTGAATGCCGATTCCTCCGGGATATCAAGATAAATTGCAGTATTCGTGCCATCATCCAGAGCCACTTTATTGATAACCTTAACATCATCCGCATAGGCATGGATTGTTGTCTGTCCACGGTCATTATTTGCAACTCCGCTGTTATTTCCTCCATATCCTACCGACACATAACATCCAACTGGAATATTTTCTGCCTGCGAATTCGTGACCGGAAAATATGTGTGATTATCCGCGCTCTGGATGGATGCCTCGTATTGAATATTCCAATTTGTCACGCCTGCATATAAAATCTGTGAGTTTTTCGTATTCCCCTTGATTGCATTAAAGATAATCTGGAAAACATTCCGGCAGGCACCTGCTCCCCAATATCCATCTCCTTTTTCTTGGTAATCCGTAATCATCGAATTATGAGACTGATTGCGTTCCGGCTTTAATCCGGGCTGAGACCTCGGCTTCCCGTCTGAAGCAGTACCGGATATGTACTTGCTCCCGATGCACCAGGGCATTACTGTGCCGTCAGCTTTTACACATTCTACCCACGGGACTAGCCCAAGCTCCGGATGAGGTAAATCCGATATAGTTATCAGATCATACTCTGCGTTGGATGTATCCCACCGCCACCAGAACGACTTTTGCATAGCTCCAACGTCTACAGCTCCAGTTGTCTGGTAGCTGTCCATACCCTCAATGGCGGTGGGGCGAGGAGTGCCATCGTCGTCCCGGACATAATTGACATTGCACCACTCGAAGAGTGGATGCTGCCCGTTCAGATAATCATCCTGTCCCTCTTCTGTATCTGTAGACGGCTCAAAGACCAGACCGGCATTATCCAGAAGTTTTTCCCCGGTGCTGGTTGGATTAGTTGCGAATTTCCAGATTTTAGTCTGGTACACTTTACCGGTCCGGCGGAGAGCGTAGTAGGTTTCAATGGCCTTTTCCAGTGATGCTTGAGGAACGCTTAAATCT
>ERZ1643249.1195-NODE-1195-length-26504-cov-5.706076_pt1 | contig 26504 bp, 26 predicted proteins | sample MGYA00579263_ERZ1643249 | MGnify/ENA primary metagenome ERZ1643249 (study PRJEB29033, sample SAMEA4952264) | chicken gut metagenome | biome: Broiler Chicken; feature: Gastrointestinal Tract; material: Caecum | place: Ireland | collected 2018 | study: Broiler...
CTTCAATGATCACACCCTCGCCTATTACGACATTAGGGCCTATTTCCACATCCTGAGCAATTTTTGCCGTATCACAAATTACGGCGCTTTTGTGTATTGCCATTTTTTCACGCTTTCTATTTTAATGCTATAGTAATTTCGGCTTCGACGCATAATTTACCGTCAACGTATGCTCTTGCGTCGCATTTTGCTATAGGGCCTTTGATTTTTGTCATATATGCTTCCATCTCAAGCCTGTCGCCGGGGCGGACAATGTTTTTAAACCTTACCTTGTCAACCGCGGCAAACAAAGCCAGTTTACCTTTGTACTGGTCAAGCGACAAAAGTATGGGAGCCGCTGTCTGAGCCATTGCTTCAATCTGCAAAACTCCGGGCATAACAGGATTTCCGGGGAAGTGTCCGTTAAAGAACATCTCATTTGCAGTAAGATTTTTATACCCTTTTGAATATTTGCCCGGAACATATTCCGTTATTCTGTCCACAAGTAAAAAGGGGTACCTGTGGGGAATCATATCCATAATTTCCATCACATCCATGGAAAGAGGTTTTTCTGTTGTGGTATCCATCGTTTCTCCTTTATAAAAATTACAAACTTTTTTCAATATTTTTTGCAAAGTTGATATGCAGAGCATGTCCCGCTTCTTTAACAAAAATATTAGCGTTAAGCCCCAGAGGGTTAACACCTGTTAAATAAAGATCACCTATAATATCAAGAATCTTGTGCTTTGCGGGTTCAAATTCACTCCTGAGTGCAACAGTATAGCCGCCGTCATCCGTAAGTCCTACTGTATTTTCAATGGTTACCCCTTTTGAATAACCCATCTTTTGAAATGTTTCAAGGTCCCTTAAGTACCCGAACGTACGTGCCTCAATAATTTCATCAAGATTTTTGTCAAGGTCTAAATTTACCCAGCGGTTTTTTAAATCGGGATGGTTATAATTAACGGCATATGTAATTGTAGTTCTGCCCTGATTTGGCATAAGAACAATCATTGAATTGTTGTGAGAAAAAACAAAATGATTGCTGACGGGTTTAACTGCAGCCTGCTCGCCCTGATAGCCAGTTTGGTTAAACAATTCCACCCAGTATTTTGCACTTCCGTCCATAATGGGTATTTCATAACCTTGTGATTTAAAATAAACATCAAGGTTGTCTATGCCGCAAATGGCGCATGCTGCCATAAAGTGCTCTACAAGAGCGATTTTTGTGCCGGCGCCTTCTTCGACATTAGCAAGAACAACACAGTGCTCACAGGAAACAACGTTTGAGGTTTTAGCCTCAATCATTTTGCCGTTTATAAAAAACCGTATTCCCTCTTTTTTATCTGATACATTAGGGCAGATTTCAACATCCGCCCTTAAATTTGTCATTAAACCGTTGCCCGAGGCAGTGATTTTAGATTTTACCGTCTTCATTTAAAAATTTCTCGTAATCCTCTAGTAAGTGTTGATATTTTTTATACTTTTGAACCATAACTTCCGCTTCGTTTAAGTATTTCATGCGTTTTAGGAAGTCTTTTCTGGGTACCGCCGGAGCGCCCATAAGAACCGTTTTGGCGGGGTGCGACTTTGTAACGCCCGATTGAGCCAGAATAATACAGTCATCGCCGATTGAAATATGATCTGCAAGACCTGCCTGACCTGCTATTACAACCCTGTCACCGATTTCACAGGAGCCAGCGATACCGACTTGAGAAACTATCATACAGGCCCTGCCTATTTTGCAGTTATGACCTATCATTACAAGGTTATCGATTTTTGTCTGGTCGCCTATTGTGGTATTTTCAATTGTTCCTCTGTCAATTGTTGCATTTGCGCCGATTTCAACGTCGTTGCCTATTACAATTGAGCCGAGAGAGGGGATTTTAAAGACTTTTTGATTTTCTTTTCCGCCTTTGATTTCACCTTCTTTTCTGGCACTTTCTATGTTATCGGGGGTTTCCGTTACAAAACTGAAACCATCGGCACCAAGGCTTGCACCGTGGTGAATTATACATCTGTCGCCGATTTGCACCCTGTCGCCGACATTTACACCGGGATGGAAAAGACAGTTTGAACCGACTTTTGCAAATTTTCCTATATAAACATTAGGCAAAAGTGCAGTATTATCGCCAATTTGCGCACCGCGCGAAACAACGACGTTAGGGCCTATGGAAACATTTTGCCCGAGTTTTGCTTCAGGATGAATAACCGCACTCGGATGGATCCCCGCAGGTGTATCAGGGCCTTCATAAAACATATTGAGAAGTTTCATCATTGCAAGCCTGGGGCGCTCAACTTCAATAGTTGTAATATTTTCAAGATTCACACCCAGGGGTACAAGAGCTGCTTTTGCTTTTGTACTTGCAAGATTTGCAATCTCATCTTCGCCCAGAGCAAGGGCAAGGGTTGTTTCATCGGCAAGCAGGGGCGGGGCAACTTTTTCTATTACGGAATCCTGTACAACCGTTAAAATGCCGCCTAAAATCTCAGAGATTTCTTTTTGCGTAAAAGTTTTTTTGCTCACCTTTTGTCTCCTCAAAATGCTATCAGAATATGTCTATTTTAGTACAATTATTTAATTTTGTCGATTATTTTTGTTGTGGATTTGCCTTCTACAAAATCAATGAACTCAACCCAGCCGTTGTTTCTGAGTATCACATCGGCTTCAGGAAGCGTCTTTAGCGTGTAATCAGCGCCTTTTGTATAAATATTAGGCTTAATCACTTCAAGTAAATCCTTGGGTGAATCCTCGTCAAACAGTACAACATAATCCACGCTTTCAAGTGCACAGAGCACTTCCGCCCTGTCCTGTTCGGAATTTATCGGTCTGCCTTCACCTTTTATGGAACGTACTGATTTATCCGAATTAAGTCCCACAATAAGTACATCTCCGAACGATTTGCTCTTTTTTAAATATCTCACATGCCCCACATGCAGAATATCAAAACAGCCGTTTGTAGCCACTATTACCTTGTTTTGCGACCTCAGCAGTTTTAACAGTTCCTCAATTTTTTCTCTTTGTATTACTTTTCCCATATCTTTTCCCGTTTGTCTTTTACATAATAATACAGCCGTCAAGACTTGTTGTCGACGGCTGTATAAAATATTTTTAAATTATCTTTATTTTTTTGCACTCTGTTGTGCGGCTTTTTCCTGTTCGTAGTTTTGTTTTTTGAGTTTATCCTGAATATTTTTGGGGTCAAATGCAGGGTCATTAAACTCAATTTTGGCATTTGACTTCAAACCGTCAAAAAGATTTTGAAGAGCCGAGATTTTTTTGCTTTGTTCAAGATAAGCTTTTATTTCACCCTTAACCTGTTCATAAGGCGCAATTCCCGCTGCGGCGCGGTCGGTTACGATAATTATGTGGTTGCCGAACTGTGTTACAACAATTTCGGATACCGTATCGGGTTTAAGCGAAAATGCCGCGTCCGAAAACTCTTTTACCATTGCTTCCCTGGGGAAAAAGCCCAAATCTCCGCCCTTTTGCGCACTGCCTTTGTCATCCGAGTATTTTTGCGCAAGTGCGGCAAAATTTTTGGGATTTGCAATCGCCTGAGCTCTTACATCACGGGCAAGCGCCATTTTTTTATCCATTTCTTCTTTTACTTTTTTATCAATGTCCGCAGCACTTAATTTACCGTCTTTATCTGCGTCTATTATTGCCTTTTTAATCATTTCGGGATTTGCTTCTATCAGAATGTGCGAAGCGCGGACTCTCTGGGGATAATCAAACTGTTTTTCATTTTGTTTATAGAAGTCTTTCACCTCTTTGTCGCTTACGGATACATTTGATGTAGCTTCCAGAAGTTTATTTATTCTGACTTCATTTGCAAGGTCTTTGTTTATTTTATCTTCCGTTATGTTATTTTGTTTTAAAAGCTCGTTAAATCTTTCTTTTGAACCCAGTTCTTTTATGACTTCCTGTTTTTTGGCTTCAATTTCTTCGTTTGTCGCGGTAATTTTGCGCTTTGCATATTCCTGGTCAAGGAGCTTTCTTACAATCAAATCCTGAACTATTCTTTCGCGGGCAAGAAGCATCATGGGGCTGTCTTCTTTTTTCTGTTCTTCGGGTGCGCTCTTGTATTGAGGGTTGTTTTTCACCACATCCATAACTTCGTTATAGTCAGCTTTTGTAACAGCCTCGCCGTTAACGGTGATAATTGCCTTATTGTCAGCAGAGCAGCCCGCAAATAAAAGAACGGAACATGCTGCACTTAACAATACTTTTGTAAACTTCATAAATTTTACTCCTTATAGTTAGTTTTGAACTTTGAATTCAGATATTATCTTAGATATATAATAGAACAAATCGCTCAATATGTTAAATATTTCATCAAAGTTAAGATTATTTTTATTCATAAGCAAAATACCCTTAGCGTCACTACAGGCTTTAGGAGGATTTGTAAACTTAAAATATTTTGTTAAGGAAAAATCCATTTTACGCCTCAAATACATCCATTCCCTTTCGGTATAGGGGGTATAAATTCTTATATTATCAGGGGTTTCACGTATCATGGTAATATTATTTTGCTCCGCAATAAGTCTTAACCTTATTAATTTTATGAGGTTTTCCACGCTTTCGGGAAGTTTTGAAAACCGGTCTTTAAAACCTATTACGACATTATCAAGCTCTGCAGTGTTTTTAACATCGCTCAGGCGTTTATATTCAATCATTTTTTGTTCATAACTTCCAACCCACTCATCGGGTATATAGGCGGTCACATTTATATCTATAACGGCATTTTTGGGTTTTTTAATTTTTTCTTTTGCGTACGGATCTTTAGACTTATTTGCCTTTAACTCGTTTACACACTCTTCCAGAAGATTGCAATAAGTGTCAAAACCGACATTTACCATATGCCCGTGCTGTTTTGAACCCAGAATATTACCCACACCGCGAATTTCTATATCGCGCATTGCTATGTGATACCCGCTGCCGAGACTTTCGAAGTCTTTTATGGCATTTAAACGTTTATATGCGTCGGGTGTAAGTTCTTTTGATTTTTTATAAAAACAATAACAATACGCCTGTCTGTCGGAGCGTCCCACACGTCCTCTTAACTGATAAAGCTGGGCAAGCCCGAACCTGTCGCAGTCATGGATTATGATTGTATTTGCATTTGAAATATCAAGACCCGACTCAATTATCGTAGTACACAGAAGTATATCGTATTCTCTGTTTGCAAACTCATACATTATACGCTCAAGTTCACCTTCCTTCATCTGTCCGTGTGCCACTGCAATTTTTGCATTCGGGACAAGGGATGAGAGGTAGTCTTTGAACTGATATATTGTTTCAACACGGTTGTAGAGATAAAAAACCTGCCCGTCGCGCTGAATTTCATGGTTTATGGCATTTTTTAAATACGCTTCGCTGAATTCACCCACATAAGTTTTAACGCTCAGGCGGTTTTTAGGCGGAGTGTTTATAACCGACAGGTCTTTTATGCCTGAGAGTGCCATATTCAAAGTCCTCGGAATAGGGGTGGCAGACATGGCAAGAATATCAATATTCTCACGGAATTTTTTAAGTTTTTCCTTGTGTCTTACACCAAACTTGTGCTCTTCATCTATTACAAGCAGTCCGAGGTTTTTGAATTGAATATCATCTCCTAAAAGCCTGTGGGTGCCTACTACAACATCAACAGAACCTTCATTTATCTCTTTTACCACCTGTTTTTGCTCTTTTGCGGAGCGAAAACGCGAGAGAAGTTCAACCCTTACACTAAAAGGTTTAAAGCGCTCAAAAATCGTCTGATAATGCTGGAGTGCAAGGATTGTCGTAGGAGCAATAAGCGCCGCCTGTTTACCTGACATAACGGCTTTAAACATGGCGCGTATGGCGATTTCTGTTTTTCCGAAGCCGACATCCGCGCATATTAGCCTGTCCATGGGGCGTGCGGTTTCCATATCGGCTTTTGTTTCAATAATTGCCTTCATCTGGTCAGGTGTTTCAGTGTATTCAAACGCATCTTCCATTTCAAACTGCCATGTTGTGTCGGGGTCAAAAGCTATACCTTCGGACATTTGTCTCTTTGCATAAAGTTCCAGCAAGTCCTGTGCTATAAGCTCTACCTCTGCCTTCGCCCTGGACTTTGTAGCTTCCCAGGCACTTCCCCCCATTTTTGAAAGTTTAGGCTTCTGTGCGCCCGCGCCGCGGTAGCGGTATAATAAATTTATTTGCTCGGCAGGCATAAAAAGCTTGTCGTTGTTGGCAAATTCTATCTCAAGATAGTCTTTTTGCGCACCGTCAATTTCCTGTTTTGTAAGACCCTTGTATATCCCCACGCCATGGATTGAATGCACGACATATTCGCCCTCTTTTATATCGTTAATTGAGTCGATATAATCCTGAGATTGTTTATTTTTAAAATACTTCCTTGCGGTAACGTCTTTTGAGCGCTTATTAAAAAGCTCCCTGTCGGTAAGGAAAATATACAAACCATGCGGATGTTCAAAATTATCGTCAAAATCCACCGCTCCGCCGCCTGAACTCAGGGAAGGAAGGATGGCAACCTCATCGGTAAAGATTTCTTTTTCTTTGAGTATTTCTTCTATTCTTTTAGGGTAATCAGTACATACAAAGACTTTTGCACCGTTTTTGCGGCTTAATTTTATATAAGATACAATCTCTTCCATATCGGAAGAAAAAACAGGTGTGAGCGACGTTTGAAACTCAATAAGTTTATCAAAATCATCATCAAGAAAATTATCAAAACCTATTGTTTTAAACTTTTTAATATCTTTTACAAATTCTTCATACTTAACATGGTTTAAATCACACAGAGGAAGTTTAAGATTTGATGAAACTTCTTTTGTGTATTCTTCGCGAAAATCCCTGTCAAGATTTTCAAATTTTGAAAATATCTGCGAAGACTCATCCAGAATTACCACATAATCTTTAAAATAAGAAAAGCACGAGTCAAGAGATGTCGTCAGATAGTTTTGATAGTATTCAATTCCGTCAAAATATCCGCCCTGTCTTATCTTCTCGCAAACCTGCGCATAGATGTCTTCACCAAGCTCGTTTTGTGCACTTTTAACCTCTTGGTAAAGACGCTTTTCAAAGTTTTCTGTTGTTTTTTCATCCGCGATGAATTTATATAAAGGGTAAATAGTGATTTCTTTTGTTTTTTCAAAGCTGCGCTGATTTTTGGGGTCAAAAAATCTTATATCTTCAACCGTGTCACCGAAAAACTCTATCCTTACAGGACTTTTTTCAAGAGTGTAAATATCTAAAATATCCCCCCTGACACAGAACTCGCCCGCGTCCATAACACTTGTCACCCTTTTATAGCCTAGTTTTGAGAGAGATTTTACAAGATTTGAATAATCAATATCCTCGCCTAGAGTTATTTTAAAAGAATTTTTCTCATAAAAACCTTTCGGCGGAAACTTTTCAAAAAGAGTGCGCACGGGTGATATAACCACATCAAAATTTCCCGTAAGCACGTTAATCTGTTCCTGATAAATGTAGTAGTTTTTCTCCACATCATCATAAAAATTTATCTCCTGCGAGGGGAGAATCCTTGCTTCAATTTCACAGAAATTCTCTAAATCCTTTTGAAATTTAAGTGCTTCCTGTTCGCTCGGGGTGATATAGAGAATCTTTTTTTTCAAGTTTAAAATTGCCTTAAAAATAAGCAGCCTGAGAGGATTGTTAAGCCCGCTTAAAGACAGTTTTGAAACACCGTCAAGCATTAAGAAACGGTTAAGTGCGGGAATTTTTATATTTTCCAAATCGGCGCGCATAGTAGAATTATCGCATAAAAATAACTATAATACCCTGTCTTCCAAAAGTGCCGCACCTATAACGCCCGAGTAATCACCAAGTGCAGCCTTTTTGAATTCTATTGAAAGCGCGGGCGTCGGAAGCGCCTTTGCGCGGGCTTTTTTAATGGTTGCAAGATAAAATTCATCCACACTTTGAATTAAACCGCCGCCCAGAATTATAAGTTCGGGATTATAGAAGTTTATAACACTTGCAATCCCGCCCGAGAGATAGTCTGTCGCTTCGTTTACAAACTGTGTTACAACCTCGTCATGGGCTTCAAGAGATTTTTTAATATGTTTAGAACTTATATTATTTTTTCCCTCGGTCAACTCTGTAATAATTGAGCGTCTGCCTTTTTTAACCGCACCCAGAATTCTTGACTCTATTGCACTTCTTGAAGCGTACGCTTCAAGGCAGCCGTTTGCACCGCAGGCACAGGCTCTGCCGTTTAAATCCACTATGATATGTCCTATCTCGCCTGCACTCTGGCTTGCGCCGAGGTGAATTTTACCGTCTTTTACAATGCTCGAGCCTATTCCTGTACCGACAAATATGCAGACAATATCCTTATAGCCTCTGCCCGCACCGAATTTCAACTCGCCGAAGGTCGCTACCTCAACATCATTTCCAATATTTACGGGAATGGAAAATTTATCTTCCAGAATCTGCTTTATGTGCAAATCCCCGCATTCAAGGTTTACGGCGTTTATCAAAACCCCTTCTTTTCTTTCCACCTGTCCTGCAAGACCTATGCCGATTGAAGAAATTTCATCCTTTGATATATTTGAATCCGCAAAAAGTTCTTCTATGGTTTCAATTATTTTTGCGGTAACTTTTTTATTTCCTTTTTCCTTTTTGGTTTTGTTTTTAACCTCAAAAAGGACTTTACCTTCTACTTTATCTACAACTCCGGCAAGGATTTTTGTTCCGCCTAAATCAATTCCCACAGAATATTTTTTCATAAAATGCCTATTTTAAATCTATAATCTCTTTGTTTTTCAAGCCTTTTGCTTTGAGTTTTTGCTCAATATAGCGCCACCATTTTAACTTCTGTCTGTACAGATAATGATAACCCTCAAAATTAGCGCTTGAAATATCCGATTGCTGTTTGTCCAGAAAATGTTCAAATTCCCGCTCAAGCATATGTGTAAAATCTTTTCTGTTTAATGACGGGTCATTTACTACTCTCGGCTCGCCGAATTCTATAAGTATTTCAGGTCTGTCCTGCCTTAAAAAAGTATAGTTTATGGCAACGGGCACAAGATTCACGCCGCCGAATTGCTTAACAGCCTCTTTAACTATGTAGGCAAGACCTGATTGAAAAATCTCGGGACGATACATAGGCGGACGTATAATCCCCTGCGGAAAAATCCAAAACGCAATATCAGGATCCTTAAGAGTGGTTACCGCATAGCGCAAAAACTTCATAGACGCCTGCGGGGATTTTTTATTTATCGGGAAACATCCGACATACTGAAAAAGCGGAAATCTGTTCATTTCCTCAATCATAAAGCGAAAACGCGGCTTTTTAATAACTTTTTTAATAATTCTATATACAATATTATATGCAAGAACTCCGTCCCACCAGTTGTTATGCGGTGCATAGAATATAGTAGCCCTGGTTGTATCACGTTTTTCCAGACGTTCAAGATTTTTATACATAACCGAATAAAAACGCGCTTCAATCATTTTCGGGAAAACAATATCACCCACAAAATGCCAGAATGGAGAGTTTTTAGCCTCTCTGAATTTTTCCTCTCTGTTCCTCATTTTTGTCGGAGGAACTGCACTATACATATGTTGCGGTGTATCCGAGTTCATAGCATGATTCTAGTTAATTTTTACCCTTGTGTCAATCAACTTATACGGTTGAGCTGACAATAAGCCCTGAAAGCCGTAAGTTCTTTCTGTATTACATAATGGTGACGCTCAAGCCCCAGACGCGAAGCCAGAAGCAGGGATTTTTCATAAACCCTTACGGTATTTTGTGCAATTGAGAGTTTTTTGTCGTCATCCGCTTTTACGATGGAATCCTGCATAATATTTGCCCTCAGGCGGTACAGACACATTTGAAGAAATATTAACTCATTTGCGCTTGCATCCTGAAGCGCAAGCTCGCAATACATTTTTGCATTATCAAAATCGTTTTTCTGAAGATACGCGCGCGATAAAAGTTCCTGAAAAAGAATTTTGAAATTAATACTGCTGATTTTTGCACTTTCGCATATCGTTACCGCTTTTTCACAGATTTCTATACATCTGTCGGGCCCTGACGACGGCAGCGTTGCTTTTGCACTTATATACCAGGCAAGAAGCGCACCGAAGGCTATTTTTTTGTCCGAAAAATATGTCATCTGCTCAGCGCAGATTTCAAGCGAGCGAAGCGCGTTGTTTTCCTTTAGCAGCACATAGGCAAGCATGGTTTTTAAAATATTTTTAGTGTAGTCATCCCCGCAGTTGTTGGCAAAAGTAACCGCTTCAAAAAGGTCGTCTTTAATATTTTCAAAGTCACCCGAAAATACTTTATTAAATATATCTATAAGATTCCATTTTGAAACCAGTTTGAGGTCATTTACCGCATAAGAAAACTCTTTTAGTATAGACTGTAAAATCTCATCCGAATCTTTTATATAGCCCCTTGAGGTCTGGGCGCACGCGTGAGACAGTGCAAGGTGCATTTTAAGCCTTGTTGAACGCTGGCTTTTGTCTTTGTTTAACTCTTTTTGAATCTCATTTACAAGTTCAAAGGCAAGAGGGCTGCCCTGCTGCGCATAGGACTCCGCAAGGATAATGTTTGACATAATCCAGGTTTCATAAACCTCTCTTGTATCAGCAAAGTCATTTTTCTTAGGGTGCTTTAAAAACTCCTGCAGGACGGGATTTACTTCGTTATTAACAATACTTGCTATTTCAGACCAGTTGCCAAGCTCAAGAAGCGCCTCAAGTTTTCTTGTTTTAATAAGGGCCCTTTGTAAATCCTGCTTGGGTTTAGAATAAATCATAAGGACTGCATCAACCGTTTCAACAATTGCAGGGAAATTCTGAGCTATCTTGCAGCTTTGAATAAGATAGCCGCTTAGTTCCACAACTTTGCTCTCATCCCCTTTGTTTTGCGCACATACTATGGCATTAGACAGATACTCCGCCGCTTCTTTGGGATTTTTGGCATATGTAAGTTTACCCAGGCGCTCGCAGATGTTATTTTTTATGTAATCAAAATTAGGCAGTTTAACATCTTCAAGCAGAATAAGGCTTTGTTTCTGACACATGGTATAAAAACTTACATCGCCTATATATGAGGCAAGTTTAAGGCTCATTGTCCAGAGCTTAAAGGCAAGTTCTTTTTCGCCGGTAATCTGCGCCAGAAGCGAAGGTATGGCAGGAGAAGATACTGTTCTTTTACATATTTCATTAAGAAGCGCCTTGAGCGAATCCAGAATATCTTTATCTTCTTTTGCACATGCGTAAACATGTGACCAGACAAGAGAGTTTCTGAATTCAAAGATATTTTCGGTAATTCTTTTTATGTAGCCCGTTTTTTCAAGAAAAGCAGCGACTTTTTCAAATTTTTCAAGCTCAAGAGAAAAGACTTTTTCCATAAGAGATTTTGTAAATTTACCGCCGAGCATTGAAGATACCATCAGAAACTCATATTCAAAACGGTAATTGTCTTTCAAAAACTCAAAACGCTTGTTTAAAAGCTCGCTTAAGGAATTGAATATGTACATGGAATTTTGTTCTTTATCAAAAACAAATTCTTTATTTTGAAGGGTTACAACCTTTGTTTCGATAAGGTCATATAAAACCTGCTCGATATATGCAAAATTACCTCCAGCATTCATAATTATTTGATTTAGAACACCCTGCGGAAGTATATCGCAACTGCCGAGCCGGGATTTTATAAACTCTTTAACATCCGATGCTTCTTTCTGTGCCAGATTGATATTAAGGCAGGCGTTTTTGGGTAATTTGTCCGAATTAATATACATTGCTATCGCATGCTGGTTTCGATAGGTCAAAACAAGCTTTGCACCAGATTTAAAATAATCGTTTTCAATCAAATATTTAATAAAATCAAAAGAGGTTTCATCGATAAGGTCAAAATCGTCAATTACAAGTGTGAGCTTGTTTTTAGACTTGAGATAAATAAGAATATCTTTTAAATCTTCAAAAGTTTTCTTTTTGTTTTCCAAAATATTCTCGTAATACGCCTCTTTTAAAGGGTAGGCTATATTTATAAGAGTATCTATTTTCTCCTGCGCGATATGTCCAGAAAGATTTTGCCCCAGAACGTTTTTAAGCTCCTGAACCCTTTTTTCGTATCTGCTGGGTGCAAAAGAAAGATCAAAAAGCGAAAGACAGACATCCTGAATAAGCCCCATAGGTGTCACCTGTGTAAGAGCACAGCAATGACCCTTTAAAACTATATGCGGCTCACCCTCAAGCCTTTTGTACATTGCTTCAAGCAAATGTGTCTTGCCGCAGCCTCTCGGTGCGTTTATCGAAATGGCTCTAATTTCACTCCCGCCGTCATTTATGGCATCCAGCACCATTTCAAGTGCCACATCATCCCTTCTTGACTCGCTTTGCGAGAAAACGGGCTTCTGGTCTAAAAACACCATTTTGTATGACTCGGGAGAAATTTTTATAAGCGGAATCTCTGATGATAGCAGAGAGTACGCGTCCTCTGAGGTTATTATGTCTTTTTCAATACCGTAATTTAACTGTTTCGGCGAGCGCGCCGAAGTATACTCATCTTCTCTTAATACGGCAAATTTATAGTTAATCCCTACACCGAGTGTTTCACTCAGAATATTGTTAAATTTTTCAAACTCTTGGGAAAAAAGTTTGACCTTGTCCAAAAATTTAAAATTTTTCGTATGCGGAATTTTAAACACGACTACATGCGGATTTATAAACTCGCATGAAGTATTAAAGCCGAGTTTTACAGAGGTTTTAATATTTAAAACCACCTTTTGCCTGAACTCCTCATCCTTGTATTTTTCAAACAGATTTTCAAGATTAATAAAATCCACAAAAACTGCAAGTTTTGGCTGCACGGGAGCAGACGGTGCTTTTTTCACCCCTCGGGACTGTCCCGGTATTTTTTGCCTTACCTCTTCTTTTTTTTGTCCGGATTTAAAACTCTTACTTGTATCAGGCGCCGCAGGCTCTTTTTTATCCGTATGCGGCAGCTTTTGTCCGTCTGCACCCGAAACAGCCGTCTTGTCAAAAATATAAGAACATTTCCGGCACTCCGGCGATGAGGCGTAGTTTGCACTTCCGCATTTGGGGCAGAATTTAACAAACGCAAAACCGCAGACCGAACAGGAAGAAGAGCCTATACGGGTGTAATTTCCGCATCTGGGGCATTTAAACTTAAGCCTGAGGCCGCAGCTCGGGCACAGAACATCTTGAGCACTTACTTCAGTTTTGCACTTTGGACAAATCACTTATTTAAATCTCGTAAAATTTCGGACAAATTTTAACAATATTTTACAATTATTATATATGAAATTTCATTTTAGTCCACAAAAGTACACAATAAATAGTCGATTTGTACCAGTTATTTTAAAAAAAAATAAAATGTGATATTATTTGCATATGGAATTAGGAGTCAATATAGATCACGTAGCAACCTTAAGAAATGCCCGCGGCGGAGATGAGCCCGATGTGCTTGATGCTGCAATAATTGCACAAAGAGCGGGAGCAAGCGCAATTACAATTCATTTAAGAGAAGACAGGCGCCACATCAAAGACTCGGATTTAGATTTAATTAAGAAAAACATAAAAACAAACATAAACCTTGAAATGGCTGCAACCGGAGAAATGCAGCAAATTGCAATTGCAAACAGACCCTACTCCTGCTGCATTGTTCCCGAAAAAAGGCAGGAAGTCACAACCGAAGGCGGTTTAGACGTCCACGGACAGGAAGAGTACATAAGGGATTTTATTAAACCTCTTCATCAGGCAGGCATTGTGGTCAGTCTTTTTATCGACCCCGATGAAAAGCAGATTTTCTCCGCACATAAGTGCAATGCGGATTTTATTGAACTGCACACCGGCGCCTATGCAAACGCTTTTGGCACGGAGTGTGAAAAAGAGGAATTTGAAAAATTAAAAACTGCAGCGGCGCTTGCCCAGAATCTGGGTTTAAAGGTTAATGCAGGCCATGGTCTTAATTATCAAAATGTCCACAGAATGCATGAAATCGAAGGGCTTATTGAACTTAATATCGGCCACAGCATTATTTCACGCGCCGTCTTTGTAGGTTTAGAGCAGGCAATAGAAGAGATGAAAGATTTAATCATCTAGCCTGCGGTCAAAACCCCGCTAAAACAGTTGAGCGCATTTTTTGCATATCATGCATATGTATGATTTTTTTCTTGTAAAGCATTGTTAAGTGTTTTTTGGCCTATTATTAAGAAATATTACTACATATAAAACATGCTCAAATCATGTGCCCATGCATGTTTTAACAAAAAGTGTATGCACAACAATCTGTTTACTCAACAAAATGTTGTCACACAGGTGGAAGTACAATATAATAAAAAAGTCGTGCAAATGACGCGAACGGGGAAAATGATAAGTGAGCGAACAATCTGCCGTATCAAAAAATCTCAATCGTATATTGAAAATCATTAACGGAAGAGAAGTAAGGATAGTTGCAGTCACCAAGTATTATGACTCATCAAAAATCAAAGAGGCATATTGCGCGGGGTTAAGAGACTTTGCAGAGAGCAGAGCACTTGAAGCGGTTGAAAAAATCAACAAATTAGACGATGAAATTAAGTCAAAATCAACTTATCATTTTATTGGACATTTACAAACGAATAAAGTTAAACATGTCGTGGGTAATTTTGAATATATCCACAGTGTAGACTCACTTAAAGTAGCTCGGGAGATAGCAAAATACGCGGCAGAAAAAAACATTGTCCAGAAGATTCTGATACAGGTTAACAACGCCTCTGAAGAATCAAAATTCGGAATTGCACCTTCACAGTTGGATAGTTTAATTAAAGAAATCTCAAAGTTTGATTCTCTTAAAATTGAGGGGCTTATGAATATTGCACCGCTTTTAAATGACGGGAAAGAACTCGGGAGACTGTTTTCACAGATGAGAGAACTCAAGGAAAGATACGGCTTTAGGGAACTCTCTATGGGAATGAGCAATGACTTTAAGATAGCGCTTGATGAAGGCGCAACGATGATAAGATTAGGAAGAATACTGTTTGAAAATTCATAAAGGAGGAAAAGAAATTGGCAGGCATAGGAGAAAAATTTAAGTTTTTATACAACTTATTCGGTTTTGACAATCCGGATGAAAATGAATTCGGAGAGTTAAGCGACGAATACGAAAACGAGTATGAAACAGACGGTACAAATGTACTTAAACGCAATTTTGAAGCGCAAAGTCCTATGGAAACAAGAGAACGCGGCAACTTAAGAGTTTTGCACGGTGCTAACAGAGGATATGAAGTAATTGTTTTTGAACCCAGAGCGTTCAACGAATCAATCAATATTGTAGAAGCACTTAAATCAAGAAAAACAGTTATTCTTAACCTGCAATTACTTGACAGAGAACAATCTCAAAGAATCGTTGACTTCTTATGCGGCTGCACGCATGCTCTTGACGGCTCACAAAGAAAAATCGGCGAATTTGTCTTCATCTTTACTCCTTCTAATATAAACATTTCACAGGAAGTGGTAAATTCAAAATTATCAAGAGACGCCATCTGGACTGCAAGCAACTAGTCCGCGGCGTCTTTTTTATACGGAGAAAAATAGAGAGAGATTTTAGCACACCTTCAAGGTGTGCTTTTTATTGTCATGGAATAAAATTGTAAAAAAAGTTAACAATTATCGGGCGTCCAGCAGGGAATCCGCTGCACTTAAAGCGCCCGTGCTGCAAGGGAAAGAGAAATAACGTAAATTTTAAAGTTTATAATTTGCAAAATAATCATGTGCCCTGTATAATCAATAAAGTAAGTTAGTTAGTATTATAAATTGAGGTAAAAATGAGCACATTAGAAAGAGTTAAAAAAGTTGTAGTTGACCAATTAAGCGTTGATGAAAATTTAGTTACACCGCAAGCAAGCTTCACAGGCGATTTGGGTGCAGACTCATTGGATACAGTTGAACTGGTAATGGCTTTTGAAGAAGAATTCGGATGCGAAATCCCCGATGAAGAAGCCGAAAAAATTGCAACGGTTCAAGACGCTGTAGATTATATCGATTCTCATTCATAGTTAAAATTTGAGACACGAGATTCATTTGCAAAAAAGTTGCAATGAGATAGTATCAACTTGTAACTTTTTGTTTTGAAAGTTTAAGGAAGAAATGATGGAGAACAGGAAAAGAAGAGTAGTAGTAACCGGTATCGGAATGGCAACTCCTTACGGTTTCGGAGCCAAGAAGTTCTGGGACAGTATTTTGGAGGGTAAAAGCGCTATAAGCACTATTAAGAGGATTCCTCTTGAGGGCCACAGTGTGCATATTGCAGGCGAAATAAAGGATTTTGACTCCTGGGGAAAACTTGAACCCAAGGATGCAAAAAGAATGGATCGCTTTACCCAATATGCAGTTGTTGCAGCCGATGAGGCCGTAAGCGACGCAGGCATAGATGAAAATTGCACAGACCCCTACAGATACGGAGTTATTGTAGGCTCTGCCGCAGGCGGTTTTGATACCTTTGAAAAACAGCACCACAACATTTTGGAAAAAGGCCCTACAAAATGCTCTCCTTTTACGGTTCCCATGCTGATTGCGGATATGGGCGCAGGAAGAATCTCAATGCGCCACCATGCAAAAGGTGTTAATAAAGCAATTGTTACGGCCTGTGCTACATCAGCTCACTGTGTGGGCGACGCTTTCCGTACAATTCAGTACAACGATGCGGATATAATCATAGCCGGCGGTTCGGAAGCGGTTATCACAACTTTGGGTATCGGAGCATTTACTTCCGCAAGGACCCTTTCAAAAAGAAATGACGCCCCCGAAAAGGCTTCCCGCCCGTACGACAAAGACCGCGACGGTTTTGTAATGTCCGAGGGTGCGGCAATTATAGTTCTTGAAGAACTTGAACATGCTAAAAAAAGAGGTGCTAAAATCTACGCTGAAATCGTAGGGTATGGTCAAACTGCAGATGCATATGACATTGTAGCTCCAGATCCTACAGGGGCAGGTGCTGCCAAGGCTATGGAGTTTGCCGTAAAAGATGCAAACATTAAACCCGAAGAAGTTGACTATGTTAATGCACACGGTACAAGCACAGGGCTGGGTGACATTGCCGAGTCAAAAGCTATTGCAAGAGTTTTTGGCGACCTTGATACAAATAAAAACCTTAAGGTTTCTTCAACCAAAAGTATGCATGGCCATATGCTTGGTGCGACAGGTGCGGCTGAGTCTATCGTATGTATAAAGGCTCTAAAGGAAGGTATTATCCCTCCTACAATAAATCTTGATAATCAGGATCCCGAGGTTGCAAACCTTAATTATGTGCCCCACAAAGCAGTTAAGGCTAATATTAAGTACGCCCTGACAAACTCTTTTGGCTTTGGCGGACACAATGCATCGCTGCTATTTAAAAAATACGAAGATTAATTGACAAGCGCATATTTCTTTGATAATTTTAAATAGCTGACAGGTAAAATTGATAATTAAATATTTCATAAAAAATGTCGACGTGGCGGAATGGTAGACGCGCATGCTTGAGGTGCATGTGGAGAGATCTGTGGGGGTTCAAGTCCCCCCGTCGACATTTTTTATGTGCCGTAATCAAAAACTCGGGGCATTATAATTTCATATATAAAAGCGGATACGGATTACCCTGTTCATCGGTTTGTGTTCTTTTGTATACTTGAAATCCCCTGGATTCATAAAATTTTCGGGCTTCGGGATTTTGTTCATTTACTGTCAAATTGTTTACAGAAAGTTTTTCAATTCCGTATTGAATAAGCTCCGTACCTATTCCTTTTTTTCTTTCTTGAGCCCCTACAAAGAGCATTTCAAGCCTGTTGTTTTCTACACCCATAAAAGCAATCGGAATACCGCTGCGGTTTTTTACTATCATAAGGCTGTGCACCTCTTTTATAGCCTGCGGGACGTATTGCTTAATATTTTCTATTTCACTTTCAGACAAAAACAAATGCGTCGCTTTTACTGAGTTTTCCCACACTTGAGTTAATTGCGCAAGCAACTTATTTGTTCTTTTATTTTTACATATACTTACTATATTCATAAATGAAATTATATTATAGCATACGCTTAAATCACCAGATTTCTCTTATAAGTTTGATTAACTCTCTTACGCTTGTTTTGCCTGTAAGGCGCTCTCTTAGAACATTTGTCCTTTTAAAATCCTGACAGAAAAGCAAATCCAAACTGTCGTCAAGTGTTTTATTAACGGCAAGCGAGTCTCTTGACCATATAAGTTCTTTTGCCATTTAATCCTCCGCAATTAAAAATACTTTATACAATACAAACTCCCCGCTCAATTATCCCTGCGGGCAATTTAATAAACAGTATAATGATTTTAAATTACTTTTCTACTTTTGAGGATTTTCTGCCTCGCACGTGCATCGGGCATATGAGAAAGAAGCCTCGCCCAGAAAGTTTTTGCGTGGTTTTTCTCAACCGTATGAACAAGTTCATGCAAAAGAACATAATCTATCAAATCTTCTTCAAGGGTTAAAAGAGAAATATTTAAATTAATATTATTTTTAAAAGAGCAGCTTCCCCAGCGGGTCTTCATAAGCTTAAGTGCAACTTTGTTATACTTATAGCCGTACTTTTGTGCTATTTCAGCAAGCCTCTCAGGAAGGTAGCTTTTTGCTTTTTTCCTGAGCGCACAAATGTACTTTTCGCGACTTTCAAACATTTCCCCGTCAAGGATATACTCTTTTTGCGGGGCATTTTGAAATACTTTTTTAATTTCAGGAAGATTTTCCTTGGCAAATTCTTTTGCAGCGGGAAAAGAAGCTCTTTTTGGCATACTTACAAGTACATATCTATCCTGCTTCAGGGAAATTCTTATATATTTTGAAAGAGGGTTTTTTCTGAAAACAAACTTGATTCCGTCAATATATTCCGTTTTTTGACAGGCGGGTTTATTATTGTAAGGTTTTAAAAAACTAAGCAGACTCTTCATTTGTATCATCTTTAAAAACTTTTAGATGGCGCATCTCACCCTCGCCGACACTTATTGAAGCTAAATTATGCGCCTCTACAAGTTCATGCTGCAGCTTTCTTACATTTTGATTCTGCGGTTCAAGTTCAACAGACTCTGCACCTTCAAAAATCTTTGCAATAGCAGCCTTTGTCTCATCAAGTGCAAGTTCTACATCATCCCTGTAATCGCTGTGGTGCTCGACATCCTGAGGCTCTTGCGTCAGGTGCAGCGCGTCTTTTAGAACTTTTTGAATCTGCGACATGGAATTTGTACGCACAAAAAAGACGGGCAGGCGGTATTCATTTGCCGTTGCAAGGATTCTTGTGCCGCCTTTGGCAAAGTTTTTATGCGCAATTACAAAATCCGCATCTTCGACATTTCTTACTATCTCAGCATTAATGTCTAAACGCTCAATAATTTTGTCCACAATAGAACGCGATACGGCGTATATATAAATTTTCTTGTGTTTTTTAACATCGTCAATATACTTTTGACGGTTAAAGCTGAAATTAAGCGGACTTTGCGCCTTTTTATCAAGCTCCTGTACTTTTTGCGCGATATTTTGCACGGCGGCTTTTGCTTCATAAGACTGGTCTACCTTCCTTATCTCGGGAGTTATAGGCCATCCTCTCAGGATATAGTCCACTGCTTCCGCCGTATCTTTATAAACGGCAAGCGTATTTCTGTCAATAATTTCAATTACTATATCAAATGTGGGCTGCTTTTCACGCTCGAGGATTGTCTTTTGGGAGCCTCTGTGTTTGGCTTCATCATCCCCCAGCGTAACAGAGCTTACTCCGCCTACAAGGTCGGACATGGTAGGGTTTTTAATAAGATTTTCAAGCGTGTTACCGTGAGCCGTAGCTATAAGCATAACACCGCGCTCCGCTATTGTTCTTGCCGCCTGTGCTTCAAGTTCGGTGCCTATTTCATCTACCACAATAACCTCGGGCGTGTGGTTTTCGACCGCTTCAATCATAACATCTTTTTGATACTCGGGCTGGGAAACCTGCATACGGCGGGCTTTCCCGATTGCAGGGTGTGCAACATCCCCATCCCCTGCTATTTCATTTGAAGTATCAACCACAACAACGCGCTTGCCTAAATCATCCGCCATAAGACGTGCAATTTCCCTCAGTTTTGTGGTTTTACCCACACCCGGACGCCCTAAAAATAAAATACTTTTATTCTGCACGACAAAATCTTTAATACAGCTTATGGTGCCCGTTATAACACGACCTATACGGCAGGTAAGACCGATAATTTTACCCTGCCTGTTTCTTATGGCGCTTATACGGTGCAGGGTTCCGGGAAGTCCCGAACGGTTATCGTTTGTAAATTCGGGAATTTTTGAAACGATAAAATCAATATCGTCGCTTGTGACATTATCCGAGCCTAAATATAAAATCTTGCCGTTACCAAGACGAACCTCGGGTATTCTGCCGATATCAAGAACTATCTCAATTGCATCATCCAGCAAATCCTGCTGAATATTTCTTCTGATTTTTGAGGGGAGAATCTCAATTAACCTCATAAGGTCATTGTGAAATTGCACTTCGCTCATTAAACGCCTTTCAAACACCGCTGCGCAAGGCAGTCCTTGCACTTATATTATAACGCATTTTAACTCAAATATGAAGTAAATCTTTACAAAATGCTACAAAAGTAGCACTAAAATAATTTAACTGTTTCCATAAGAAGTTCCGTGAGTTTTGCACCTGCAATTCTGCCCATTTCAACCACTTCCTTATGATTTGGAGCAATGTCGCTTAAACCTGCCGCATAATTTGTAATAAGACTTATGCCCAGAACCTCCATTGAGCAGTATTTTGCAACAATAGCCTCAGGAACGGTAGACATGCCTGTGGCACTGCCCCCTAAGAGTGCAAGCATTTTAACCTCGGCGGGTGTTTCATAACTCGGGCCCGTAAGCGCGCAGTAGACTCCTTCTCTTAAATCGATGCCGAGTTTTTGCGCGCAGCTGAAAAGAATTTCCCTGAGCCTTTTTGAATAAAGATTATTCATATCAGGGAAACGCGTTCCCAGAGTTTCGTCATTTTTACCTATAAGGGGATTTGAACCCATAAAGTTAATATGGTCGGATATTGCCATAATGCTTCCCGGAGGAAGGTCTTTTCTCAGGGAACCCGCAGCGTTTGTAAGAACTATTTTATCAACGCCGAGTTTCTTAAAAACTTTTACAGGATACGTGGTAACACTGAGCGGATGACCCTCGTAAAAGTGAAACCTGCCCTGCATAATGACAAATTTTTTAGAATTAATTTCACAGAACAAAAGTTCACCCTTGTGACCTTTAACAGTTGAAGGGGCAAATCCGGGGATATCGGCATAGGGAATTTTTATACCCTCCAAAGAGTCGCAAAACGCACCTAAACCCGAGCCGAGCACTATTGCCGATTCGGGTTTAAAATCGCCTGTTTTATTTTTTATAAAATCTATTGTTTTCCGCATAGATTAATTAGCCGACAAGCCCGCTGTCATCAGACTCGGAAGCTTTTACCATAATTGCATGCTGCACGGGTTTCTCTTTTTTAATTGCAGGGTCAAAAGACATTTCAAAATCATAACCGAAATCGTCTTTTGACTTTTTCATCTGAGACTCATCGACTAATTTTTTTGCAAGTTCAATCAACTCGTATACAAGCTGATATCTGTTATTTGTTTTTTCGTTTAAATCCCACGCTATCTTTGTAATCTGGCTCATAAAATTCTCCTTATAACAATAATATACAATGACTATGGCGTCCTTGCAAGAAGATTTTTATTCCCAGCCGAATTGTTCAAAATGTCTGTCATTTCTGTATCTCAGCTTTTGATAAAACCCGGGTGCATAAAGTCTTAAAAGACCGTCGATTATCCCGACCTGATCCTGCTGCGCAAGCTCTATAGAGTCATTTCTTATTCTTTTGGGTGTATAAACGCGCGCAAGATTGTTAGGGAGCGATGTACCTGCTAGCACCGTTCTTTGCGAGGCAATTTTTAAGCGGCGCATTCTGGTTTCAAGAGGAGTATATGCCCACACTTTTCCCATAAGTTCTCTTTCGAGCCTTGCAATTCTATAGCTGTCTGTTTCATTTGTCACTTTATTGTGAAAATGTCTTTTTTCCATAATTGCTATCTCTTTTTCAATTTTAGGCGTGAAGACAACCTCCGGCTCATTTGCTCTTGCATCAATTATATCTTGAGCGGTTATTGTAACCTCAGCCTGATAAGGATTTTCACTATCCGAGGCAGCACAAATATAAGGCAGCGGAGCAGATAAAACCAGAAACAGCCAAAAAAACATGACAGATAATGTTGTAAAACAGTATTTATATTTTTCCACTTGAACTTCCTGTTTTTAAACAGGCATAACTTTCACCCGTTAAAATAACTTTAAAACTTTTTTTAAGTTAAAACCCGCCCTGCATGGATATTTTCGGGGATAATATTAAAATATGTAACAATAATATTTAAAATCATAAAGTTTAATCTGTGTCATGTCGAGAACTTAAACAAGTTGAGAAGTTCGGTTGTAAAGGTACAGTTATGAAAAAATTTGGAGTGTTATTCTGTCTAATCTTTGCCATTTGTTTTACTTTTAACGTAACAAATGCAGGCGGATTTGAAAAAATAACAAGTAACACTACAATATCATAGGCACTGAGCGCTCTTGAAGGAGTGGGCAGAGGCGATGTAATTGCGATTTTAAACGGCAGAAACTCAACCGGCAGACCCATAAGAGTAATGTTTAGAAACCTTGCAATATACGGATACAGCAACTGTGAAGCATTTACCGCAAAAACGCGCGGCGGCGACCTTGTTATCTATATTAACGAAGAACATAAAGGTGCGCCTGTTGAAACAATTGCCTGTCTTATAGCACATGAAAGCCAGCACCACACATTTACAAATACAAAAGCCGAAGAGTTAAGAGCGTGGATATCGGAAACCACAACCTGGAACTCGTTTGTAAGGAAAAACAGAAGCATTGCATATATGAATCATCCGCTTGTAAAACGCGAAAACTACATAGCAAAATTATACGTACATCAAAACGGTGTGGATAATATCAAACAGCTTATTGCCAAAAACCCCGTTTACGCCAACCTTGCCAACTGATATCAGACTACAGACTATCCGCACTATCCTGATAAAAATATCTATACCCTTCATTATATGCCTTAACTATTGTATCGGAAAATTTCTTTGCCGTAGCCCAGTATGATGTATGAGCCGCGAAGAAGGGTCTGGGGGAAGCGACATCGGATTTATCATAATAAAATCCGCCGCCTTCTTTAATTTGCGACTTTATTATACCGCGTGTCTGCTCCAGTGTAAGGTTCCTTGAAACAGGAATGCCCAGAGGGTCATCGGCATAGTTTACGTTCATAAAAAATATGTCATTTTCTATCAAATACTTATAGCTCAGGGTGCTTATCTGATCAACTTTGTATTTTGGGTCGGTCATATCGGAATAAAAAAGCGCAACCGGAGTCGCATAGTTTATAACACCCTTTATAACACCCTCGGGAGCACAGTAAAGCCCTGTGTAAGAATCAATCTGCGAAAGTTTTTCTTCAAGGGTTTTATCATCAGGGTTTGCAACAAGCCCGCCTGTCAGATTATAAGTTAAAATGTCCGCCCTGAAAAGTGCATCCAAGCAGGTGTTTTTATATTTATGCGCCTGTGCAAATTCTTCTTTTTGTCCCGAAACATCAAGACTTGCAGTCATTTTTTCTATTTTTATAACCGGAAGCCTGGTTAAAAAATACTGATACGTTACAAAAGTGCCCGCACTGTATCCCATAAGCACAACCTTATCGCCGTTTTTTGCCGAGGCTAAAACCTGTTCCTGAAGCATATCGAGTACCGGAAGCATATTTTGAAACTTTGAAATCCATATGGCATCATGGAAGCACATGGAAATAAAACGCCTTGTAAACTGCGCAAGACGCGGACTTGTGCGCTTTAGAATATTTATATCTTCATTAAGCCTTTCTATCTGACACTTTGTTAAATCACCCCAGAAAAGATAGGAAGGCTCGGAGGCAATAGAGTACCTGCTATCCTCAAGAAGTTTTTTGGACATAAATTCATCAGAGTTTATCCTTTTTGTCAAAACGGTATGAAACTTTGCAACTCCGTTAAAAAACCATTGCTTGTTTTTCTCGTCGTTTGTATTTGAGCCGTTTATGTATATAAAGTTAATTTCATTTTGACAAAATGCGCAACTGCAGCACATTAAAAAAAGTAAAATCAATGCCGCAATCTTTTTCATAAACCCTGCCCCGCTTCCTGTTTAATAAAGCCCTTATGCGAGTGGATTTTGTTACCCGCGAAAGAAACGCAGGTGGGTGAGTGCCTCGATAAATCCGTTTCCTTAAAATGCATATGCACAAGGTATACTTCAATTATCTTTTTAAAAGAGCTTACTCTCCCTTTTAGTAAAAATGTAGGAACAAAATTAGCACCCGCACAGGGTTAATTTTATTTTAACACAGCTTTTTATAAGTGTCGATAAAAATCCCCTTTTAGGGTATAAAAGGGGAGGAAAGAAATTACAGGGAGAATGGTGCTGTTTTGTCAGCTTTCAAGTTGAGGTGTTGTATGCTCCGTTATAAAATCCTCTACAGCATAATTGACGGTTATTTTATCCGCACCTTCGCTGTATGTTTCAACAATTCTTTTATTTTCTGTTATATCGGGTCGCTTCGTATAAACAAGTTCTTTATATCCTGCATTTTTATAATCCCCATCCTGAGGATTCAAAATCGTCTTACCGTTGCATATTAAATAATGCGGGGCGTATTTAAGAATATTGTTTTCAAGTTTTGCATGCATTGTTTTATCCTTTCTTATGCTTTTTATCCGGCTTATGCGGTGTGTTTAACCTCTATATCACCTACATTTAATTGATAATGCGCCACGTAGTAGTCATTTGATGTAATATAGCCCGCATAAGCATAACCTTCTACTCCTTCTCCTTCGGCTTTTGAGAGTTTTACGCCTTCGGGGTAGTCATATCTTGTGCCGTTACATATCAGGTATTTTTGATAAAAAGTCAGGTTGTATGTTCCGTTATTTGAGATATCAAGCAGTGTTTGAGAACCCACTTGAATATAGTTGCCTACTTGTCCGGAGCGTATATAGATATAGCCGTCTAAAAGCTTCATATGTCCGTCTATATAATCCCTTATATACCAGCCGCGCTCAACCCACCAGTAGGCATTAAAGGTAAAATGTATGCTTTTTGCTTTTCTTAAACCTTTAATTGTTCTTGTGGCACTCAGGCTGCCTGTCTGCGGGGAATTTGTATAACCAAAACCGAATGAGTATATCAGGTTTTTTGTTATTCTGTTTTCAGGCTGCCGCCCGTTGACGTTTAACACCCAGCTTCCCCATTCATCATCCGCAAATGCGCTGTAGGTGCGATTATATATTCTTGTTGTAAATTTTAAATGTTCAAAAATTTTACTGTTCATCTGAGCTGACCTCGGGAGTAGTGAGAGTGTTAAAATATCCGCACCAGCTGTCGCCGCCTGATATGGTGTCAAAAAGAAAACGATTTATTGTAACACCATCTGCGACAAGCTCCGGCGGCTCGCCTTCGGGCCATTTTATGTTTAAGGGCAGAGCAAGTGTACTTTGAGAATCAATAGTAAATTCAATAAAACAATTGACCATTTTGTCATCATCTTCAAGTGTCGGCAAAATAATTTCGGAATTTGCAAGAATTGCCGCGCTGTGAATTCTGTCTGCCTGAAGTTCTATCTGTGCCGTGGGTATCTGACCGTCCTCCAGAGGGTCGGGGGAATTTATCGTACCCAGGCGCACAATTGTTTCTTTTTGGCTTAAATTATCCGAAATTGAATCAATTCCGGAGTTCAATTCTTCGATATCATCACCCAGGGTCGAATTTGTACTGTCAATTCTTGAACCCAGGGTATTATTTATTTGTTCCATGGATTGTTTAAGGTAGTTAAAATTTTCGTTTATCTCCTCGGCAATAGCTTTCTCGCCTGCCTTAAAAACATTTGGAATAATAAAGGGCATCTTATCTCCTCTCTTTTGTGCTCACATTTACAGGATAGTTTTTTACTTCTCTTTTAACAATTACCGAAAATACATGAGTAATTGGAATTAATAAATCCTCAAAAATAAAGAGCAGAAAGCATTTTAGGCGGTTGATAAAAAAATAAACTTATGTAAAATTTGTATAAAAATCTTGAGCGGGTATAATAAAATAGTTGAAAATTTAATAATGTGTCCACGTAAGTATCAGATGGCACAGCGAACGTGAGTTTGCGGCAGTTCAAATTTGTTCTATCCATCTGACACGGGAATTGAAAATTTAATAATGTGTCCACGTGAGTATCAGATGGCACAGCGAACGTGAGTTTGCGGCAGTTCAAATTTGTTCTATCCATCTGACACGGGAATTGAAAATTTAATAATGTGTCCACGTAGTTCAGATGGATAGAACGTCACCCTCCTAAGGTGAATGTCGGAGGTTCGAATCCTCTCGTGGACATTTTTTATACAATTTCCCAACCCCAAACAGAGGATTCGAAC
>ERZ1643249.1196-NODE-1196-length-26464-cov-6.901246_pt1 | contig 26464 bp, 22 predicted proteins | sample MGYA00579263_ERZ1643249 | MGnify/ENA primary metagenome ERZ1643249 (study PRJEB29033, sample SAMEA4952264) | chicken gut metagenome | biome: Broiler Chicken; feature: Gastrointestinal Tract; material: Caecum | place: Ireland | collected 2018 | study: Broiler...
GGGGGAACCATCCGGTTCCCTCTCCTCTTGTGCGCCCGCCGCGCGCAGCGGCAATTCCCGCCCGTGATGCACGGGCACCCCCTCCGCCCTGTCTGGGCGAACCGCCCGCAGCAAGGCGGTATTTTACCAGTTATCCGATCCGTCATCCGGAATAACGGCTTTCATACCGGTAATGGCGACCTCGATCATGGAGTCGTCCGGCTCAAACACGGTCAGGTGCTGGATCATCAGACCCGGCCAGCGCAGCGCGCGGGAGATAATGCTCTCCGACCGCCCTGCATAGCGGTTAAACTCGTAACTGATTCCCACGACCAGCGGCAGCAAAATGAGGTGCGCCAGCATGCGCAGGAAGGGATTGGTGATATCGATAATAGAAAACACAATGGACGAAACGATCGTCGCAATGATAATCAGCACGAACATGAAGCTCGTGCCGCAGCGGGGATGGTACTTTTTCTGCCGGCGGACGTTTTCAACCGTCAGCTCCTCCCCTGCCTCATAGCAGAAAATCGTCTTGTGCTCCGCGCCGTGGTACTCAAAGGTACGGCGGATGTCCTTCATGTGCGACACCGACCACATGAATACCAGGAACAGGATAACGCGTACGATGCCCTCGAGCACGTTGCGCGCAAGCACGCCCCAGCTTCCGGGCACAAAGCCGCCGAGGAAGCTCGGCAGCAGCAGGAACAGGCCGACCGGCAGCGCAATGCCGATCACGGTCGACAGGCCGAGGATCAGCTTGTTCAGCCCCTCGGAGCCGAACTTGTTCTCCAGCCAGATCTCAAACTTGGAGGGCGGCACATCCACTTCCTCGTCCTCAAAAAACGAGGCCGAATAGTTGATTGCCTGGATGCCGTCCTTCATGGCCATGAACAGGCCGTAGGCGCCGCGCAGCACGGGCTTCTTCCAGATGGCGGACGGCTGGTGCGCGTCCTCCTCTTTGATGACCAGCTCGCCATCCGCTTTGCGGACGACCGTGCAGACCTTTTTCGGGCCCTTCATCACGATGCCCTCGATAATAGCCTGCCCGCCGATGGTGGTTTTCTTTTGCGTTGGCATGTATCAGTCTCCTTCGGGGTTGAACGGGGTATCCGGGATCTTGGGGATTGCGCCCGTGATGCCGAGCGCCTCCTCCGCCTCCGCCGCAGGCAGGGTGACCGTGACCGTCGTTCCCGCTCCCAGTGTGGACGCGATATCCAGCGTGCCGCCGTGCAGCGTAACAATCTCGTCGGTCACGGCAAGGCCGATGCCGCTGCCGCGCTGCTTGGACGACCCCTTGTAAAATTTCTCCTTGACAAACGGCAGCTCGGCCTCCGGGATGCCCTGGCCGTAGTCGCGCACGGATGCGACGATCTTGCCTCCGTCCCGGCGCAGGACGATATCGATTTTCTTACCGTCCGCTCCGTATTTCGCAGCGTTGTCCAGAATATTGAGGAATACCTGCTTCATACGGTGGCGGTCGCCGTTGATATAGTAATTGGCATCCACATCCTCGTCATAGCTGAGCTGGATACCGCTTTTGTGCAGCAGGTTTTCGTACATATAAACCGCCTCATACAGCTCGATCGACAGGTCGAACAGCTCGACCTCCAGCTTCATGCGGCCGGATTCGATGCGGGCGAAATCCAGCAGCTCCTCCACCATCCGGGTCAGGCGGTTTGACTCTTTCTGGATGATGGTCAGGCCCTGCATGACTTCCTCCGGATCCTCGCCCCCGCCTGCGAGCAGCGTCTCGCTCCAGCCGCCGATCGCGGTGAGCGGGGTGCGAAGCTCGTGCGAGACCGAAGAGATAAAATCGTTCTTCATGCGCTCGGCGCGGCTGATCTCGTCTGACATATAGTTGATCGTGTCACACAATTCGCCGATCTCATCGTCATAAGTCTTTTGCAGGCGTACACCGTAACGTCCTGCTGCGATTTCCTTGGCAATATTGTTGATCTTAAGGACAGGATCGACAATCGACTTGACAAAATAACTGTTCGAAATAACGACCAGCATCAGGAAGATCAGGCAGGCCAGGATCGCAATTCCGATGATGATCCAGATCTGCCGCTCAACAATACGCAGTGAGCTGATGAAGCGTACGCCGCCGATCAGGTCGCCCCGCGAGGACAGCAACGGCGCAGTGACACTCATCACACGCTCGTCCGAAAGTGTGTCGCGTCCGATAAACACCTCCGGCTGCTGGCTGGCAAGCGCCTTTGAGGCGTCCTCGGTCGATGCCATGCCGCCGACCGTCAGGCCCGAGGTCGAGAGCAGGATGCGGCCGTTGGCATCCAGAAACTGCATCTCCAGCTTTTCCTGTTCCTGAAAGGTCGCAATGGTGGATTCGGCCTGCGTATAGAACTGGTCATAGGTTTCGGTGAAATATTTCTGAAAAGTATCCGCCGCCGTGGTAGCGCGGGAAACCAGATTGTCCCGCACGGTGGCATAGTAATAGCCCGATATGCCTACTGAAACCAGGATGACCACAGCTGCCAGAATAACGAGCACAAATGACAGCGAGTTCATCATCCAGCGCCCCTTGATGCCGCCCGGTGAGTGCAGCACCTTGGGCACGGCCGGCTGCGGCGGTGCTTCGGGCTGTTTTTTTCGTTTTTGATAGTGCATTGCCATAAGCAAGGAACCTTTCTGTTGATGCCGCTCCACAGCGGAAAATCGCCCGACAGGACAAAGGATGGCCCGCGCATCACGGGCAGGGGAGTTCGCCGCCAGCGGGCGGCGGGGACGGTGTCGCTGCGCGCGACAGGCGCACAAGAGGGGGCGCTTCGCCCCCTCTTGCGAATCACCCCCGCCGGGGATGTTCGCGGATGCCCGCGACCGCAAACAAATTTGTCCACATTCTGTGGAAAAATTTGTTTGCGATAACGTCGCGGCGGATAAGTTTCGCGCCTGCCCCCGGGGTGGGGGGCTGGCGATGTATGGCTTATGCCTATTGTTCGCGTGAAGGCGACGCTCCAGCCGGGTGCCGTGCGGGCGCGCACTGCGCGCCCCTACGGAGGATTGTGGACAGCGTGCCGATTCCCGGGTGTTCTGGGGTGGCAGCCAATCCCCTGCCTGTCGTAATGGCAATTGGGTGGCAGACGGAAGGCGTCACTTACTCTTACGCGCGCAGCGCGTCCTGAAGGAGGGGAAGGTGATTCGCAAGAGGAGGGGGAACCTTCCGGTTCCCTCTCCTCTTGTGCGCCCGCCGCACGCAGCGGCACTTCCACCCACTTCGGAAGTGGGCACGCCCTCGTCAGGCGACCCACGCAAGGCAGGAAAAGGAAGGGGTATCACCCCTCCCACATATACCCATACCCGCGGACAGTGACGATATGCGTCGGATCCGCCGGGTCGTCCTCGATCTTGATACGCAGACGGCGGATATTCACGTCCACGATCTTAAGCTCGCCGACATAATGGTGGCCCCAGACCATCTCAAGCAGCTCATCGCGCGAGAGCGCCTTGCCGATGTTCTCCATAAACGCTTTCAAAAGGCCGTATTCAATCTGCGTCAGCTCGATTTTGATGCCGTTTTTCAGCACCTCGCGCGCGCGCAGGTTGAGCTTGAACGGGCCGGACTTGATCACGTCCTCCTCTGAGAAAGGCGAGCCGGACACACGGCGGTACAGCGCGTCCACACGCGCCGCCAGCTCGATCACCGAGAACGGCTTGGTCACGTAATCATCCGCTCCGTTCATCAGGCCGGTCACCTTGTCCGCCTCCTGCGTGCGCGCAGTCAGCATGATCACGCCCGCCGCATAGCCTGCGGCGCGCATCGCACGGCACACCTCGTATCCGTCAATGCCGGGCAGCATGACGTCCAGCACCGCAACCGCGATATCCTGATTAGCGTGGTATTTCTCCAGCGCCTCTTCACCGGTCTCCGCTTCAATAACCTCATAACCGCTGCGCTTCAGGTTGAGCACCAGAAAGGAGCGGATATTTTCTTCATCTTCCAAAACAAGGATCTTGCGCTTCATGGATGTTCCTCCTTTTATTTATCAGTCGCTCCAGTCCTGTGTGACCAGAGAGAAACGGCTCTTGATATCCTCTGATTCGATCTGCAGCGTACCGCCCTGCGTATCCGCTGCCAGTTTTGCAAAATACACCGCCTGGCTGCTTTCGCCCAGCTGGATCAGGTCGCTGCGGCCTGCATAGTATTCCCGCGTTGCACCGGTGGCCATATAAATGGAAAACAACGGCCGCTGGTTTCCGCTGCCGAGGTATTCGTAAAACTCGACCTTGCTCAGGTTGTTTTCCGTCGTTTTCACCGCAGTGATCCGGTCGTGCCAGGCAGGATCGATCGACAGCCGCCAGCCGTCTGAGATATTGTCATAGGTGGTCGCAACCGCAACGGGCGGTCGGTCGGGGCTGTAAACATACCAGTCGAGCATGAAGATCGCATCGGACGCCGCAGCGTCGTCATAGCCCGCCATGAGCACCGCGCGCGGCAGCTCGGTCACGCCGTCCGCATTGATATCGGACGCATATACCGAGATCGGACGATAGGTGCTCCGCGTGATCGAATCCTCGCCGTCGAGCGCAAGGTTCATCAAGGTGCCTTCATGGTAAACAAAGATATCTGTGGTCAGGCCAACGCCGCTCGCCATGCGTTCCTCCGCGAATACCGCGGGCTGGCTCGGCTGCACACGGCCGCTGCGCATCCGCTCGACAGAAGCGGTCTCCGGGCTGGTGGATACTTCGCCCGCCTGCAGCAGCATATCATTCTGGTACTGATACAGCCGCGCTACACGGCGCCCATCGGGGTCGGTTGTCATCAGCAGCAAATCGCGTGCGCCGTCACCGGTCAGGTCGGTCAGCTCCATAGCAGTGTACTCGGTTTCCAGCAGCACGCCGGGAGAACAACTTTCGTCAAAATCACACATGGTCAGCGCACCGGTCCCATCGCCTGTCAGCCGCCAGGTAATCACCATGCCCCGTTTGCCTTCGGGCGTAATAACCGGGTAGTCGACCGACTGGATCGCAGTCGCCTGTCCCTCTACGGATCCGGTGCAGATGTACTGGTCATTCTGCTTTTGATATACATAGACCTGGAAGGTATTGCTGCTCGCAGACGTAGAGCCCCGGAAAAACGCAACCGCTTCGTCTACGCCGTCGCCATCCAAGTCAACCAGCTGGACAGAGGAACGGTTCTCGCCCTCCATCGGTGCTGTATAGGAAATGCCGGATGCAATCAGCTGCTCCAGTTCGATCTGCAGGGATTGATAATTGGTTGAGGGCCTGGGCGCGGCCAGCAGATCGTCGCCCGACGGGAAAGTGCAGCCGCCCAGCATGAGCAGGGACAGCAGCACGGGAATGATTCGGATCGGTTTCATGGATGTCTCCAATTCATCATGCGCAAATATTTATACAGCTTAAGTATAGCACAACAGGCAGGGGTTTGGTACAGGAATTTGCATAAATTTTATCTTCTTTCACTTTCGCGGCTGACCGGAATACGGATATTTCCATTCCCTGCCGGGCATTATGCCCGGATTGACAAAACCAGGCGCAGCGGGTATACTAAATAAGCATTATCTGCGGGTATGGCGGAATGGCAGACGCGCCAGATTTAGGTTCTGGTGTCCTTGACGTGCAGGTTCAAGTCCTGTTACCCGCACCACTGCCGGGACAAAGCGTTCTTTGTCCCTCTCCCTGCCGGCGGCAGGACTTCGGGCTGCCGCGCGGCCGGGTACGGGCAAGAGAACCGGCTTTTATTTTTCGGCGAACCCATTCGCATATTGACATGCCGGCTGGGATCTTGTTATACTGTTTTGTAATGGCAGCGGACCTCCCGCCTTGGGACGGAAGTCCATCCGGCAGGATCTGCTTCCCTACTGGTCCTGCCGCCGCATGATATCCGGGTGTAGCGCAGTTGGTAGCGCGCCTGCTTTGGGAGCAGGATGCCGCAGGTTCGAATCCTGTCACTCGGACCAACGCCCTCTGAAATCATGGATTTCAGAGGGCGTTTTTCTTCTCCTGCGCTAATCGCTATTTCCTTGTGATCCGGTCTATCGGCCTGCCTTTGGCCAGATCGTCCACCAGCTTGTCAAGATACCGGATATCCCGCATCAGCGGGTCGTTTATTTCCTCTACCCGGATGCCGCAGATCCTGCCCGTGATAAGAGAGCGGCTGGGGTTCATCGCCGGCGCATTGCGGAAGAAGTCCCCATAGCTGGTATCCGACTGCTCCAGCCGGGCGATATCCTCCGGAGTATATCCGGTCAGCCAGACGGTTACCTGATCCATCTCTTCCCGGGTGCGGCCCTTCTTGACCGCTTTATTCACCAGCAGCGGATAGAGCTTTGAAAATGGCATTTGGGTGATATCGGCGCGGGGCATACACCTTCTCCTTTCCTGTCATTGTCCTCCCGGCAGTTGTCCGCTGCAGTGCCTGTCAAACTGCTCACGCGATGCGGACATCTCCCGCCCGGTGGCTTCATCATACCACGCCCCGACACATTTGACAATGTGAAAGACAGCTGCGCTTTCATCTTTCAGACGGTTATTTGCAAACCAGCCGCAAGCAACTTGCCTGCGGCTGGTTTTGTGTTTGATCCCTGTTCCATAAATAGCCTTTCTGCGGTTCTCCGGGATGCCGGTTTTATGACACGCTGCCTCAGGCAGGCTTTCCATCCCCTTCTGCCAAATATTCCTCCGCCATGCTGGCCGATACAGCGCCATCGGCAACCGCCGTAACCACCTGGCGCAAAGGTTTGGTCCGTACATCTCCCACCGCATAAACGCCGGGAAGGCTGGTCTTCGTGGTTTCGTCCGCTATGATATAGCCGTTCGGATCCAGATCCAGCTGATCCTGTACCAGTCCGGTTGCCGGCCGCCTGCCGATACTGATAAACACGCCGTCGCAGGCCAGTGCGGTCTGCTCTCCCGTATCGACATCCTGCAGTCTCACGCCGGTCAGCTTGTCCTCATGAAGCAGTTCCGTAACAATGCTGTTCCAACGGAATTCTATATTTTCAGCCTGCATCAGCGGATCATGATATATTTTGGTAGCGCGCAGGCTGTCCCGGCGGTGAACCAGAATCACCTTCCGTGCAATACGGCTGAGCAGCATGGCATCCGCGGCAGCTGAATTTCCTCCGCCCACAACCACCACCGTTTTTCCCTTATAACGCATCCCGTCGCAGGCGGCGCAATAGGCGACCCCTCGTCCGGTAAGGGCTGCCTCGCCTGCAATGCCTAACTCCCGTGGGTTGGCTCCCGTTGCCAGAACCACGGTTTTTGCATAAAATATCCCCTCGCTGGTTTCCAGAACCTTTGGACAGGCGCTGAGATCCATCCGCTCTGCCTGTGCGTATGTGCTCTTTACACCGAACCGCTCCGCCTGCCGCTGCATTTTCTCCGCCAGGGTGAAGCCGTCGATCCCATCCTCAAATCCCGGATAGTTCTCGATCGCCTCTGTCAGCGCCATCTGCCCTCCAGCCGACAGCTTTTCCAGCACCAGGGTATCCAATCCGGCCCGCGCCGCATAGAGGGCTGCCGTATATCCGCCGGGTCCGCCGCCCACCACGATCATATCATAAATATGGCTTCCGCCCATGGATAATGCCTCCTCGCTTTACCAGCCCATTGCCTCCTGAATGAATTGTTCGATTTCCGCCTTGGATCCCGGATTGACGATGGACCCTGCCCGCTTTCCATTTCGATAAAGGATCAGGGTGGGGATTACTTCCACCTGCTCCGCCTCAGCCAGCCGGGGTTCCTCATCAATGTCGATCTTTGCCGCTGCCAGGCGGTCGCCATACTCCTCTGCGACCTTTTCAAATGCGGGACCGATCCGGCGGCAGTAGCCGCACCAGGGAGCCCAGAAATCCACCAGGACAGGTTTATCCCCGTTCTTGATCTGTTCAAGTTCTTCTCTATTCATATTGATAACCGCCATGTTAGGTCAGCTCCTTTTTTTATTTTGTTTTAGTATATCCCAAAGTCCTGTTGTTTTCCGTGATCCAGGTCACATAACGAAGACGGCATCCTACGGTTCAGCACACTGTTCCAAAACACCATATATACTGTAAAAACCTTGACAATACAGCTGGAAACTTTATAATAAACGGTGTTCTGTGCAGGGCTGCCCGGACGGACAGCAATCAAAGCCGGGACAGAAATCCCAGCTCAGGAGGAAATTCCATGAAGCGTTATATCAACACCGCGCTGCTGTATGCGGTTCTCGCCATGGCAGGCGGCGTATTTTACCGGGAGTTTACCAAATTAAACGGTTATACTGATCCGACTGCACTTTCTGTCGTACATACCCACTACTTTTTGCTGGGCATGGTATTTTTTCTTCTGCTGCTTTTATTGGAAAAAAACTTTTCCTTTACCGGAGCACGCACCGGCCGGATACTGGCTGTCTATCATGCCGGGCTGAACCTCACCGCTGCGCTGCTGGCAGTGCGCGGTGTAACCCAGGTGCTGGGGACGACGCTCTCCCCGGGTGCGGATGCGGCCATCTCCGGTTTGGCCGGGGTCGGGCATATCCTGCTCGGCGTCAGCCTGGTCCTGCTGCTTCTGCAGATCAGGCGCAGCGCAGCGTCCGTACATAAATGATCAAAGCAGGCATCCCGTAAATTGCGGAAATCCGGCAAAGCAAACGGGCTGATACGGAATAACCGTATCAGCCCGTTTCTTATTTTGTCCTCCTGTTACTGCTCCCGGTGCAGCTCGTCAGGAGGGAATTGGTCCAAGATTATTCGTGTACCTTCAACTGGTGCAGCATCTGCACGAACTTCGGGTCGCTGTGGTCAACGATCTCGCTGTGGCCGATATCCATGGCCGCGATCTTCGCCATATCCTCATCGCTCAGGGTGAAGTCCCAAATATCCAGGTTCTGTTCCATACGGTCCTTGTGCACCGACTTTGGGATGACCACCACGCCGCGCTGCACGTTCCAGCGCAGCGCCACCTGCGCAGCGCTCTTGCCGTACTTGCTGCCGATCCCGGTCAGCACCGGATGGGTGAAGATGCCGTGGTTGCCCTCGGCAAACGGCCCCCATGCCTCGGGCTGTACGCCGTACTGCTTCATCAGCGCCAGTGCGTTCTCCTGCTGGAAGAACGGGTGCAGCTCAACCTGGTTGACCGCCGGGATCACGTCCACGGTCTCGCAAATGTCGGCCAGGATCTGCGGATAGCAGTTGCACACGCCGATGGCGCGCAGCTTGCCCGCCTTATGGGCCTCTTCCATCGCGCGGTATGCACCGATGTAGTCACCCATGGGCTGGTGGATCAGATACAGGTCGAGATAATCCAGCCCCAGCTTGCGAAGCGAAGTGTCAATCGCAGCCTTTGCGTCCTCGTAGCTGGCGTCCTGCACCCACAGCTTGGTGGTGATGAACAGCTCCCCGCGCGGCACGCCGCTTTTCGCGACCGCCTTGCCGACCGCTTCCTCGTTCATGTACGCGGCAGCGGTGTCGATCAGGCGGTAGCCGCTGGCGATGGCGTCCAGCACGGCCTGCTCGCATACTGCGTGGTCGGGCACCTGGAATACGCCGAAGCCCTCCAGCGGCATCTCGACGCCGTTGTTCAGTTTGACAGTTTGAATCTGGCTCATGACCGGTTCCTCCTTAAAATACGAAATGGGTTCATATGACTTGGTTTATGCATGGATCTTGACGCTGTTGAGCTGCCTTGCGGTTGCATAGCAGCGATGGTCGATGATCTCGCTGTGGCCGATGTCCATCCCGGCGATGGCCGCCATCTCCTTTGGCGTGAGGGAAAAATCCCAGATCGACCGGTTTTCGTCCATCCGCTCCGGGCGGACGGTTTTGGGGATGGTCACCACGCCGCGCTGGTAGTGCCAGCGCAGGATGACCTGCGCGGTGGTCCTGCCGTGCCGGCGCGCGATCTGTCCGAGCACCTTGTGGTGGAAGATATCCCGCTGCGCTTCGGAGAGCGGGCCCCACGCCTCGGGCTGCACACCGTATTTCTGCATGACGGTCAGCGCCTCCTGCTGCTGGAAAAACGGGTGGATCTCGATCTGGTTGACCATGGGACGGATCTCGTGGTTCATGCACAGATCGACCAGCCGCTCCGGGGAAAAGTTGCTCACCCCGATGGCGCGCACCGCTCCCTCGCGGTACAGCCGTTCCATGGCGCGCCATGCTCCGTAATAATCGCCGAAGGGCTGGTGGATCAGATATAGGTCAATATAATCCAGCCCGAGCCGCTTCAGCGACGCGTCAAAGGCGCGCAGCGTGCTGTCATAGCCCGCGTCCTGCACCCAAAGCTTGGTCGTGACGAATACCTCGCTGCGGGCAATACCGCTGCACGCGACCGCCGCTCCGACAGCCTGCTCGTTGCGGTAGGCCGCCGCCGTATCCAGCAGGCGGTAGCCGCGCGCCAGCGCCTCGCCCACGCACCGCTCGCATTCCGCCGCGTCCGTGATCTGGAACACGCCGTATCCCAGAACCGGCATGCCTACGCCGTTCGACAGCATCACCTGCTGCACATCCTTCCGCCTCCTTTGCTTTGCTGCAGCTTCATTGTAGGCCGGTTTTGTCCGGATGTACAGTGCCGATTGCGCACGCTGCTCTAACCGAAACGCATACCGGCCTTGCCAAAGCAGCCAGGCCGTGCTACAATCAGGACAGAGAGCCACCCGGATATCTGTGAGGTGATACCGCGATGTTTGAACTTTACCAGCTGGCCCAGCTGGTCGCATTTGCCGACTGCGGCACGCTCGCCGCGGCGGCGGAGCAGCTGCACCTGTCCCAGCCTGCGCTCAGCCGTTCCATGCAGCGGCTGGAGGCAGACATGCAGGTTTCCCTGTTCGACCGGCAAAAAAACAGGATCGAACTGAACGCGAACGGGCAGCTTGCCGTCGAGCATGCCCGCAAGCTCCTCTGGCAGGCACAGGATATGGTGAGCGCCGTGCAGTCCTTTGACCGGCAGCAGCGCACCATCCTGGTCGGCTCGTGCGCTCCCGCCCCGCTGTGGGAAATCCTGCCTGCGCTGTATCATCTCTACCCCGATATGACAGTATCCTCTGAAATGCGCGCGGACGATGTACTGCTGCACGGGCTGCGCGAGGGGACATATCAGCTGATCGTCCTGCCCCGCGCCGTGCAGGAGGACGGGCTCACCTGCCAGCGCTACGAGGAGGAGCACCTGTACTTCTCCCTGCCACCCGCGCATCCGCTCTCGGGAAGCAGCGGGCTGCACCTGCGCGACCTCAACGGCGAGACCATGCTGCTGTCCTCCAACATCGGGTTCTGGCGGCAGCTGGTGGATGAAAAGATGGCAGATACGCATTTTCTCGTGCAGGAAGAGGCGTTTGCATTTAATGAGCTGGTCAAATCATCCGCCCTCCCGTCTTTTACCACCGACCTTGCCCTCCAGCGCGAGGAGCGGCCGCAGGGCCGCATACAGATCCCCATTCTCGATCCGGAAGCCAATGTCACCTATTATATCGTCTATCAGAACAAAAACCGCAGGCTGCTTGCCCCGCTGCTGCAGCGGCTCATAAAAGCCGCAGAGCGGGCATAGTGTTCCTGCAATTTTGTCCAGAAAAACCGCATGCCGCCGGAAAATACTCCGGCGGCATATTCAGTATGTGTCAAAGTTATACTGCATTGTGCAATCGGCATTGTACTTTTGCGCGGAGATGCCGTACAATACAGGCTGAAAGAACCATTCCTGTACAACGGACAAAAGGAGCGATTACAATGGATACCATGGTCACCCTGAACGACGGCAACCGCATCCCCGCAGTGGGCTTCGGCGTATTCCGTATCCCGGCGGACGGCCCGACCTACGAGGCAGTGCGGCACGCATTGCAGGCCGGTTACCGGCATATCGACACCGCGGCCGCTTATTTTAATGAAGCGGACGTCGGCCGGGCGGTCGCAGACAGCGGCATCCCGCGGGAGGAGATCTTTGTCACCAGCAAGCTGTGGCTCCAGGACTACGGCTATGAGGCTGCAAACAAGGGCATCGATACCTCGCTCAGCAAGCTGGGCATGGACTATGTTGATTTATACCTGCTGCACCAGCCCTATGGCGATGTAGCCGGCGCGTGGAAGGCGCTCGAGGATGCAAAGGCCGCAGGCAAGATCAAGTCCATCGGCGTGAGCAACATGACGCCCAGGATCTGGAACACGTTTGTGCCGCAGTTCGACACCCTCCCGGTGGTCAACCAGGTGGAGTGCAACCCGTTCTTCCGGCAGAAGGAGCTGCGCGCGATCCTGGACAAGGACAATGTAAAAATCGAGGCGTGGGGCCCGCTCGGGCAGGGCAATTCGGCGCTGCTGACCCATCCGGTCATCACCGCGATTGCCGAAAAGCACGGCAGGAACGCCGGGCAGGTCATCCTGCGCTTTGAGCTGCAGGAAGGGATCATCGTCCTGCCCAAGTCCACTAATCCGGAACGCATCGCGGGCAACCTCCAGCTGTTCGACTTCGAGCTGAGCGACGCAGAGATGGACCAGCTGCGCGCGCTCGATACCGGCAAGGGCAGCCACGACCCGGAGGCACCCGGCATTGGGGAGATGCTGCTCGCCAATTATAAGGTGCATGACTGAGCCGCGGACGCCGCGGTCTTACCGCACCGGCTCCTGCGCACCAGACAGCCGTGACCAGGCGCCGGTCCGCTCTATGTTTATTGATTTTGTATATATTATGCGCCATTGCTTGCTATATAGGATAAAATTTGATATGATAAACATATATCAAATCATGCAGCGGGTATGGAAAACCTGTTGCCCGAGAAGGAGAGCGCATCGCAATGCCGCAGGAGCAACACCGCGCTACTGCACGTGTTTTGGATATTTTGGAGCATCTGGCTGTGAAAAAAGAGGGCCTGACGCTGACCGAGCTGGCGCAGGAGCTGGAGGCGCCTAAAAGCAGCCTGTTCCCCATCGTCCACACCCTGGAGGAGCGGCGCTACCTCCGCCAGAACCGGGAGACCGGACGGTATACGGTCGGATCCGGCATCTGGATACTGGGCGCTGCTTTTGCTGCAGACGGCGGCCTGGAGCCCATTGTCGAGGTCATGAAAAAGGTGGTCGCTGAATGTCAGGAGACCTGCCAGCTGGGCCTTCTGGAAAAAGGGAACGTGCTCTATGTGGAAAAGGAGGACTCCCCGCAGGCGATCCGCATGATCTCCTGGGTGGGCAACCGCCTGCCGGCCAATGCCACGGCGATCGGCAAGGCGCTGCTCAGCGGGCTGACCGATGCGGAGATCCGCCGGCTCTATGCCGACGGCCTCCCGCAGCTGACCGAGCATACCATAACCGACCCCGCCGTCCTGCTCGCACAGCTTGCCGAGGTGCGCTCCGGCGGGATCGCGACCGAGCGCGAGGAATCCACCCCCCAGCTGGCCTGCTGGGCGGTTCCCCTGCACCGGCAGGACAAGGTGTTCGCAGCGCTCAGCGTCTCCGTGCCCCTGTTCCGCTGTCAGGAGGACAAAGTCGAGCTTGTCTGCCAGTGCCTGCGCAAAGCGCAGAAAGAAATCGAGCATTTGGCCGAAATATGGAACTTTAAGCTGTAACGATCCGAAAAAACGAGCCGGATCTCCTCATGGAGATCCGGCTCGTTTTAGAATGAAGAGGATATTTTTGCAAGCCTCAGAGAGGCAAGGCAGCAAGAATAAAACAGGGATTACGTTTCGTCCGCCAGCTTACGGTACTTGGCATACCGCGCCTTAGCGTCCGCAACTGCCTTTTCATACAGGGCGTCCGCGCGGTCCGGGAAGTTGTTCTTGAGCGAGGCATAGCGGTTTTCGCCCATAAGGAAGTCCATCAGCTTATCCGTATCCGGCTCGGGGGAATCGAGCTGGAAGGGGTTTTTGCCCTCCGCCGTGCGGCGGGGATCATAGCGGTACAGCTGCCAGTAGCCGCATTCGACCGCTTTCTTCATCTCGGTCTGCGTGCAGCTCATGCCCGCCTTGATATGCTGCTCCAGGCACGGGCAGTAGGCAATGATGATCGAGGGGCCGGGATACTCCTCCGCCTCGCGGATCGCCTTGAGCGTCTGCGCCTGATCGTAGCCGATGGCCACCTGCGCAACGTAAACATAGCCGTAGTTCATGAAGATCGCTCCAAGATCCTTCTTGGCGATCTGCTTGCCGCCCGCAGCGAATTTGGCCACCGCGCCGGTCGGCGTCGCCTTGGAGGACTGGCCGCCCGTGTTGGAATATACCTCGGTGTCCAGTACCAGCAGGTTGATATCGCGGTTCTGCGCCAGCACATGGTCGATGCCGCCAAAACCGATATCGTATGCCCAGCCGTCGCCGCCGATCGCCCAGACCGACTTTTTCGCCAGATATTCCTTGTTTTCCAGGATGTACTGTACGTCCCCGGTCTGCTCGCACTGCTCAAGCGCTGCGATCAGCGCATCGGTCACCGCGCGGGACTGATGCTTGTCGTCCCAGCTTTCCAGATAGCTGCCGATCGCTTCGGGCGCGATGCCTGCATCCTTCATCGCCTCCAGGCGGATCAGGATCTCCTTGCGGATCGCCTCCTGCGCATGCAGGAAGCCGTAGGCAAACTCGGCATTGTCCTCAAACAGGGAGTGCTCCCACGCCGGGCCGAAGCCGCGCTCGTCGCGGCAGTACGGCAGGATAGGCGCGCCGCCGCTGTAAGCGGACGAGCATCCGGCCGCGTTGCCGGCATACATGCGGTCGCCCACCAGCTGGCTGACCATCTTGAGGTAAGTGGTCTCGGCGCAGCCCGCGCAGGCCGCGGAGAACTGGAAGTAGGGCTTGGAGAATTCCAGGGACTTGATGTTCCTGTCGCTGATAACGTCCTTCTTGAGGTAGGACTCGTTCATCGCAACCTCGTCGAAGTTCGCCTGTTCGTCCTTCATTTCGTCGAACGGGGTCATGGTCAGCGCTCCCTCGACCGGGCAGACGGTCAGGCACACGCCGCAGCCCAGACAGTCATAGGGCGAAACCTGCATGCGGTAGGAATACGCCGGCGCATCCTTGCCCAGCCCCTTGGCGGGTACGGTCTCAAACGAAGCGGGAACGTTCGCCTTTTCCTCCCCGGTCAACAGCACCGGGCGGATGGCCGCATGCGGGCAGGCCGCCACGCAGCGGTTGCACTGCGCGCACTTTGCGCCGTCCCACTTGGGCACGCTGGTCGCTACGCCGCGCTTGGAGTAGGCCGAGGTGCCGTTCTCCCACGTGCCGTCCAGCACGCCGTACTTCTGGAACACGGAAACCGGGAGCTTGTCGCCCTGCTGGCGGTCCATGGGAAGCACGATATCGCGCACGAACGGTGTCGTCTGGCGCTCTTCTGCCGGCTCGTCGGAGGCATTTGCCCAGCTTTCCGGGATCTCGACCCGGACGGCCGCGTCTACGCCGCGGTCGACCGCCTCGTTGTTCATGTCAACGATCTTCTGGCCGGCCTTCTTGAAATAGGAGTTATAGTTGTTCTTTTTCATATCCTCGACCGCGACATCCAGCGGGATGACCTTGGTCAGGGCAAAGAATGCCGCCTGCAGGATATTGTTGGTGCGCTTGCCGAGGCCGATCTCCCCTGCGATCTTTGCCGCGTCAATGATGTAGAACTGCGCGTGCTTGTGATACAGGTCGCGCTTCATCTTGGCGGGCAGGCGGTTCTCCAGCTCGTCCGCGCTCCACGGGCAGTTGAGCAGGTAGATGCCGCCGTCCTTGAGATCCTCGGTGGTATCGTATTTGCTTACATAGGTCGGCGCATGCACGGCCACGAAGTCCGCCATGGAGACCAGGTAGGTCGAGCGGATCGGGTCGTCGCCAAAACGCAGGTGGGACTGCGTCAGTCCGCCGGACTTCATTGAGTCATAGGAGAAATACGCCTGTGCGTACTTGTTGGCGGTCAGGCCGATCGTGGTGATCGCGTTCTTGTTCGCGCCCACCGTGCCGTCGCCGCCGAGGCCCCAGAGCTTGCAGGAAACCTGGCCGGGATGGGGCAGCTCGATCTCCTTGTAATCGAGCGAGGTATAGGTAACGTCATCGTTGATGCCGATGGTGAAGTTGTTTTTCGGTTTGTCCTGCCGGAGGTTGTCGTACACCGCGACAAACATGCCCGGCGTTGCATCCTTGGAGGACAGGCCGTAGCGGCCGCCCACGATCTGGATGTCCGTGCGGCCCATCTGGTTGAGCGCCGTGCATACATCGAGGTACACCGGCTCACCGACCGAGCCGGTCTCCTTGGAACGGTCAAGCACCGCGATCTTCTTGCAGGTTGCGGGAATGGCTTCCGCAAAATGTTTGACAGAGAACGGACGGTACAGATGGATCTGCACCATGCCGACCTTGCGGCCGGCTGCATTGAGGAAGTCCACGGTTTCCTTGACCGCTTCCGAGGCCGAGCACATCACAACGATGACCTCTTCCGCGTCCGGGGCGCCGTAATAATTGAACAGCTTGTAATCCCGGCCGGTGAGGGCGTTGATCTCGTCCATATAGTGCTGCACCGTGTCGGGCACGATGGCGCTCTTGACGTTTGCTCCTTCCTTGCACTGGAAGTAGATATCGGGGTTGACGTTGTTGCCGCGGTTGGTCGGGTGCTCGGGGTTGAGCGACTGGCGGCGGAACGCCTTGAGGGCGTCATAGTCCACCAGGCCGCGCAGGTCCTCATAGTCGAGCGCCTCGATGCGCTGCATCTCGTGCGAGGTGCGGAAGCCGTCAAAGCAGTGCATGAAGGCATATTTCGCATGGATCGCCGACAGATGGGCCACAGCGCCCAGATCCATCGCCTCCTGCGGGGAGGAGGACATCAGCATGGCGTAGCCCGTGGTGCGGCAGGTCATGAAGTCGGTATGGTCGCCGAAGATCGAGTGGTGGTTGCTCGTCACCACGCGCGAGGCAATGTGCATGACATTCGGCAGGAACTGGCCGCCCATCGCATACATCGCCGGGATCATCAGCATCAGGCCCTGGGACGAGGTGAAGGTCGTCGTCAGTGCACCCGCCTGCAGCGAGCCGTGGCAGGTTCCCGCAGCGCCCGCCTCGGACTGCATCTGGATCACGTCCACCGTGGAGCCGAACAGGTTCTTGCGGCCCTTGGCGGACCACTCGTCCACCTTTTCCGCCATCGGGGAGGACGGTGTGATCGGATAGATCGCGGCAACCTCGGTAAACGCGTAGGCCACATGGGCCGCGGCGGTGTTGCCGTCCATCACTACATAATGTTTTTTCATAAGGATCGTTCATCTCCTGTAACGTTGCTGTGCAGAGGGGGAAGCATCCAACGGCTAAGCGGCAACGCGATATTCTGAAAATGCTATCACGCTGCCGCAGCCGCTGTTATGGATGATACTGTTTCCGCGCGGAAACAGCAGTTAAACGAAGTTGCACACGCGGGCGATCGCCATTTCGGTGAAGCCCAGCGACTCCGCCTTGGTCTGCTTTCCGCTTGCGACCTCAGCCACCAGCTTGAGGAGCGCGTCGCCCATCTCGCCCAGATCGCCGCCATAGATCAGCGGGGACGCATCCACGTCGATGTTGTCCTCCATGTTGGCGAAGGTGATCCGGTTGCCGGTGATCTTGATGACCGGCGCGATCGGGTTGCCGGTCGGGGTGCCGCGTCCGGTGGAGAATACGACCACCTGCGCCCCGCCTGCAACCATGGCCGCCACGGACGAGGGGTCGTTGCCCGGGGTGTCCATGATCACAAGGCCCTTTTTCGGCTCCACCTGCTTGGCGTAGTCGTAGACCTCCATGACCGGGGTATGGCCGCCCTTGTGGATGCAGCCCAGGGACTTCTCTTCCAGAGTCGTGATGCCGCCCGCCTTATTGCCGGGGGAGGGATTGCCCTCACGCACCTCTTCGCCGACGAGCTGCAGCGACTTTTCATAGCGGTGTACGATCTCGAAAATGCGGTCATGCACTTCGGGCGTCGCCGCGCGGCGCGCCAGAATATGCTCCGCGCCGATGAACTCGGTGGTTTCGGACAGGATCGAGGTGCCGCCGGCCTCCACGATCAGGTCGCTGAGCTGGCCGATCAGCACGTTTGCCGCAAGGCCGCTCGTGGGGTCCGAACCGCCGCACTCCGTGCCGATGATCAGCTCGGAGATCGGGAACTCTTCCTTCTGAAGCAGGGACGCCTCTTCCACCATTTCCTTGGCATAGCGCACCGCCATATCGACGGCCTTGAGCGTACCGCCGGCCTCCTGGATGATGACCTGGCGGATCGGCTTGTTGGTGCGCTCCTGAATGGCCTTGACCACCAGGTCCATCTGGCAGTTCTCGCAGCCCAGGGAGACCACGACCGTGCCGTAGATATTGGGGTTGGCGGCATAGCCCGCCATAACGTCCATGGTATACTGCTGGTCGGACGCAACCTGCGAGCAGCCCAGCTGGTTGTTGAAGGTGACCGAACCGACCACCTGCTGCGAGATGATTCGGGTGGTGTCCGATGCACAGACGCTGGCGGGCAGGATCAGCACCTTATTGCGGACGCCGACACGGCCGTCCGGCCGTCTGTATCCATAAAAAGTCATTGCTGTTCCTCCTTACGCCTTATCGTCCAGGTTTTCCCGGTGGCCCTCCACGTTGTGGACGTGGACATGCGCACCGGCTTTGATATCGCTTACTGCAATACCGATATGCTCGCCGTATTTCACCACCGGCTCGCCTGCGGCAATGTCGCAGGCGGCCAGTTTGTGATAGATGGTGATATCTTCGAGTGCAGTGAGTGTCTTTTCCTGACCGCCGCAGAGATAGGTTACCGTATCCCCCTTGGCGATCGGCTCGATGGCAACGATCACGTTATCCTTGCCGTCGATGATCATGGCGTTTCGCATGTTGTTTTGCTCCTTTACATAGCCCGGGGCGTGGTTGGATCAGATTAAAGCGGGATGACCAGCGCGCCGATGATCGCGAGAACGAAGATGAACACGGAGGAGATAAACGAACCCAGCGTGTAGGTCTTCAGGCCGCCGGTAACAGTCAGGCCGGACATATTGGTCGCAACCCAGTAGCCGGAGTCGTTGACGTGGCCGATCGAGTTGCCGCCGGACAGGCAGGCCAGCGCGATCCATACCGGATGGCAGCCGATCGCCGGTGCGATTGTGGCCATGATGCCCATGGAGGTCATGCCGGCAACCGTGCCGGAGCCCTGCGCCACGCGGAAGATCATGCCGATGAAGTATGCGAGGAACATGGCGGGCAGAACCGAGGTGGTGTCCGTGCCCAGCAGGCCGACGATCGCGTCGCCGATGCCGGTCGCGGTGATAACGGAAGCGAAGGAACCGCCTGCGCCGGTGATCAGCAGCACGACGCCCGCGCTCTTGAGCGCTTCGCCGGCGGACGCTTCAAAGTTCTTGCGGCCGATGTACGGAATGCTGATCAGGTATGCGCCCAGCGTGCCGAGCAGCATAGCAACGAGCTTATCACCCAGGAAATCGCAGATGATCGGGGCTTCCTCAAACAGCGCGCTGCCGAGCGTGCCGAACAGGATGCAGACAACCGGGATGATGATGGGCAGCAGGGACATGAACATGCCCGGCTTGGGCTTGTTGGGGTCTTCCGCATTGCGCGCAGCAACCAGCTCCTGCGCAACGTTCGAGCTGTGGTTGACGTCCTTCTCGTCGTTCCAGATGCCGCGGTCATGGATCTTGATAAATACAAAGTTGGACAGCATAACCGTGATGAAGCCGACAACCAGGCCGACGATCATCATGATGCCGAGGTCAAAGCCGAAAATATCAGCAGCAGCCAGCGGGTTGGGCGTGGGCGGTACCACACAGTGGGCAGTGGTGGCGCCGATGGTCAGGCAGCCGGTGACGTAGCACATCTTCATGTTGATCTTGGAGGCAATGGTGATGCCGATCGGGATCAGGATGATGAACGTAACGTCAAAGAATACCGGGATGGACAGGATGAAGCCTGCGATGCTCAGGCCCCAGACCGCACGCTTTTCCGGGAATGCTGCAACAAGCTTGTCGGCAATAACAGAAGCCGCACCGCTGTCGTTCATCAGCTGGCCCAGTATGGTGCCGAAGCCGACCGGGAGGCCGATGCTGGTCATCATATCACCGAAGCCGGATGAAATCGTTGTTGCCGTGGTCAGCAGGTCGAGGCCGCCTGCTACCCCCATGAACAGGCATGCGATTACCATGCCGATGGCCGCATTGAGCTTGAGTACGATAATACAGAACAGGATGATTGCGATTGCAACTACCAAAGCCACAATCAGCATTGCGGGACTTGCCATATCTTTTTCTCCTTTCCTTTTTACGCGAATCCTTTTTCTTTTGCTTTATCAAAATACCTGGGACAGCCCGGCCGCTCGCCCACAGCGGACGGATTATCCCGGGAATTTTCAGAACAGGTTGCCCTCTTCGTCAAAGGGCAGGTCGTATGGCTCTGAGAGGATCTCAATGTTTGGATTTGCCTGCGCCTGCGGCAGCAGCCCCTCCGAGATCTCGATATACTCGATGTGCATGGTGTCCGGGATGCGGATCATCTTGATGTTGTTCTGATCCTCTGCATCCGGGCAGCAGCACAGGGCGAGCTGCAGCGCCTCGCGGTCGTTATCCATGATCATGGGGATCTTCATCAGGTGCAGGAAGGTATTGGTGACGCCGGTGGGATAGGTCATCTCCAGCTTCATCTTGTTGAACAGGCGGCGGGTCGTGACCTCTGCCAGGCCGACGCCCTGCGCATTGCCGTGTGTCTCGTCGGTCAGGTCAAGGATAACGCACTTTTCCGCCTCAATGCCGCCGGAGCAGTACTTGGGCTGGACAAACCGGCCGGAAATGTTCGGATCCATGCCATCACCCGAAATATTCTTGCCGATTTTGTCCACCACAAGTACGTCGCATTTGTCAAACAGCAGGTGCGCAATGGTCTGATAGGACAGGTCGCGCAGCTTGGGCTCCTCGGTGATGATCTCATCCGCGGTCAGGCCCTTGATCAGATAGGTTTGGTCGTATGCGTTCTCAATAATTGCGATGCCGCCCAGAATGGGGCAGTTCTGCAGGATGGTCAGTCCGTATTCCTCGACCAGCTCATGCATGATCCCGGGGCTCTGGTGATGGATGCTCTCCGCCCCGTGCTGCTTGCCCAGGCCGATGGCCATCATCTTCATCAGGCCGCTCTCATAGCGGCCGCGGAACGAGGTATGCGGCTTGATCCGGTTGAACAGGATGATACCATCCGCCTCTGACGCGTATTTATCCACAAATACCGGCTGATGGCGCACGCCGGAAAGGCCGACCTGCACAGTCTCCATCGAGCTTTTGATGGGGCAGCCCATGTTTTCCTCTGTGATGCCGTAGTCGGCAAGGATCTGGGTCTGTCCCTCCGCAGTTGCTCCGCCGTGGCTGCCCATCGCGGCGACGATATAGGGTTCCGCCCCCTTGGATTTGACAAAATCCACAATCGCACGCGCCATGATGGCGTAGTGGCTGATGCCGCGGCTGCCGCAGGTGATGGCGATCTTCATGCCGGGCTTGATCTGGCCGCCCAGCGCCTCGCGGGACAGCTCTCTCTGGACGGTTCCGGCGACTTCCTCCTCGGGGATATGGGTGCTGTCAAATACTTCACGGATTTTGACCATTTTGGGGACCGGGACATCCTTAATCAGGTCGGTAATAACTTTCACAGCAAAATCCTCCTTCCGCGTTTCCTGAGTTCCCGCACACGGCAGACAGCGTTATCTCCATCTTTCGCCGCTTCCCGCGTCCTTGGTACAGCGAACCTGCAGCATCCCGTCCCATTCATTCCGCTTTGGCACATTTTTGGGTAACTTTTGGTCAACTGTGCGTATTTAAGAACTCAGTTCATATTTAAGAATTACAGCTGGGATTATAGCACAAGGCTTTAGTAATGTCAATGACACAATAGATATAATAGACAAGAGATGTTGTGTGAAAAATCGGTATAAGAGTAATTATGCATAAAATATGACAGTATAATTTGTATCATTTGACTTTAGCAAAATAGACAAATATTTTGGATAAATCTGGATTTCTTTATAATCTGTTCTATGCAGCTGTTTCGTGTCTCCTGCAAAAAAACCCTTTTGTTTTCCTCCACACTTACCTGACATCATGTTTTTCCTTGAATTTCCTGAATTTATTTCCATCTTATTTCAATCTTTATCGACGGCAAAACATGCTGGATCCCGGCGACTTTTTTGTGTGCATGCACATAACCGCCATCCACAACCTCAACAAATTTTTTGGGAGAATTTCAGTTATTTTTATTTTCATTTTTTTGCGGCAGCGCTGTCCGGTTCAGACGGATTGACAGAGCCGCAGCCGCTGTGCTACAGTAAGGAAAATATCTCACTGCCCGGCTGCACGGATATCCCAGCCGGCCGTATACCGGGCAGATTCGGGGGAATAAAACCATGAATGCAAAGATTATCGTTCCGGTAGTAACCGTATTCAACCAAAACGGCACGCCGGATCACGAGGCAAACAAAATTGTAATCGATTACATGCTGCGCAATCAGGTGGACGGCATTCTTGTTCTCGGCTCCGCCGGGGAATTTCCCGGGCTGGACACCGCAGAAAAACAGCGCTTTCTGGAATTTTACGCCGATTATGCCGATGGGCGCACGGCGCTGTATGCCGGCACCGGATGCGAACGGTTTGCGGACACGCTGGCCCTTTCCCGTCTAGCCTGCGATCTGGGCTATCAGGCCCCCCTGGTCATCGGGCCATATTATTACGGCATGGATCAGGAACACATTTTTACCTTTTATGATACGCTGGCCAAAAGCCTGCAGCGCGATCTGATGATCTACAACTATCCTGCGCGCAGCGGGCATAATGTCGCTGCGCAGACCGTGCAGCGCCTGGTTCAGGCCAATCCGAACATTGTCGGCCTGAAGGACACGGTTGCTGAGCCTGCGCACACCAGCCAGGTCTGCCGTGCAACCGAGGGCACGGGTTTTCAGGTCTATTCCGGATACGACGACCAGTTTCTTTACAACCTCTCTGCCGGCGGCGCGGGATCAATCGGCGGATTGGCCAATATTGTGCCGGATATCTGGCACGATCTGGTCTGCTCGGCCCGCCGGAATGATATGGTGCGTTCCATGCAGCTGTCCCGTCTGCTGCACAAGCTGATGGTCACATACGAAACCGGTTTCAGCGCTTCCTTCCTGTTCAAAAAGCTGCTGGCCTGCCGCGGCCTTGGGATTGCGCCGCGCGCGGTCTTCCCCTTCGACGACAGCAGCGCGGATACCGCGTGGATCGAGCAGCTGCTGCATGCTGTGCTGGAGGAATACCGCAGCATGCCGCAGGGTGCATGACAAAACGGGCAAAACCACAACCGGCCGCGGTAGGGGGATTGTTATGTAACGCTTTGCTTCCGCATCTGCGTCTTTGTAACCGAGCGTATACGGTTTTGCGGAGCTGCACACATGGAAAGGTGGTTTTATGAAAACCGAACAGCTGATGATCGGCCGGATACCGGCGGTTCTGTATGGGGATCCTGCAGACGCAGTCTATCTGTTCCTGCACGGGCAGATGGGCTGCAAAGAAGAGGCGGGAGCATTTGCCCGGACGGCCTGCCCCAGGGGATTTCAGGTTCTGTCCATCGACCTCCCCGGGCACGGGGCGCGGCAGGACCGGGCGGAAGAACTCACGCCCTGGGCTGCGGTGCCGGACATCCGGCAGGCTGCCGGCTGGGCGCTGGACCGCTGGCAGTCCCTTTCCCTGCGGGCCAACAGCATTGGGGCGTATTTTGCCGGGCTGTCCATTCCCGACCCGGCCAAGGCCCTGCTGGTATCTCCGGTGCTGGATATGGAGCGTCTGATCCGATCCATGATGCAGTGGGCGGGTGTGACCGAGGAGCTGCTGCAGGAGCAGGGAGAGATCCACACCAGCTTCGGGCAAACCCTGTCCTGGAGGTATCTGTGCTGGGTGCGGGAGCATCCGGTCAGCCGTTGGGACTGCCCCATCCATATCCTCTACGCAAACCGGGACAATATGACCAGCCGCGCGACTGTGGAGGCGTATGCCCGCCGCAGCCATGCTCAGCTTACAGTGGTCAACGGGGAACATTGGTTCCATACCCCGGAACAGCTTGCTGCCCTGCAGAACTGGGAGGAGCGGGTAACTTGACCCCACAATCCGGCCCGGCGCACAGGCGCCTTGCTGCCCCGCGGCAGACAGCAAAAAGCCGCCCGCCGTCTCTGCGTCTGCAGAGACGGCGGGCGGTTGGTTCTGTTTATGGGAGCTGCTGCAGCTCGCGTCCGATCAGTTCCATTGCAATGGTGAACGCCCGGATGCGCCGCTTTGCCAGCGTAATCTGCGGCTTACAGCGCGCCGGGTTCTCTTTCCCCTCCAGCGTCCTGACCGTTTCTTCCAGCTTGTGCAGCGTGCTGCTGATTTGCCGCCGGGCTTCCAGCAGCTCCTGTTTGGAGTAAGGCACTGGCGGTATCCTCCTGTCATTCCAGTTTTCCGTGCGGCAGTATGGCATTTTCCCCCGGGAATATCCGTATATCATCCGGTTTTCTGCTCAGAACAGTGTCAGCTGCTCGGCCGCAGGCGTTTTGCGCCGCGCATCCTTTTCCCGGGAAACGCTGTCCGGCAGCTCGTCCACAAAGACAGACGGCTCGCGCGTGGTGGTGAGGATCAGCTCTTCCTTGGCGCGCGTCATGCCGACGTAAAACAGCCGCCGCTCCTCCTCAATATCCGCCGGGCGGGCGGACGACTCGAGCGGCAGCGCGCCCTGTTTGATCCCCACGAGGATAACCGCGGGAAATTCCAGCCCCTTGGAGCCGTGCAGCGTCATCAGGCGCACTGCGCCCGACTCCCAGCCCTTGCCCGCTGCGCGGTGCACATCCTGCTCCTCTCCCAGGGTCAAATTTATCCACAGGCTGTGGAAATCCTTGTGGAAAACCGCGGTGTGACGCATCCGGTCGAGCGCCTCTGTCGCGCCGCGCTCCTGTTCCCAGCGCTCGATCAGGCGGTGCGGCTTGTCCTTCTGCACATAGGGCAGCCAGTATGCCGCCTGCGCGAGCCACTGTTCGAGATGGCCGTATCCGGTCACGGTTTCGCGCAGCGCGTCCGGATCGAATACCGGCAGCGCGGCGCAGGCTGCCTGCGCCTTTTGGATGAGGTCGGCCGGGCAGTCCCACAGCAGGCGCAGGGCTGTACCAAGCGCTGCCGCGTCGCACGGGTCGGTGAGCGAGCGGAAAAACGCGAGCGCGCCGCGCACGCCGTCGTCATCCAGAAAGTCCTCCCGCCCGGTGATGACGCATGGGATGTCGTCATGACGCAGGCAGGATTCGATCAGCTCGAGCTGGCGGTGCGTGCGGGCAAGCACTGCAATGTCTGAGAACGGACGCACCGTGCGCTCCTGCCCGAGCGCCTGCGCCTCAAGCATGTCCACGCCACCCGCGATGCGGCCGACCTCCTTGGCGACAAACACCGCCTCGGCAAAATCGTCCGCCGCCTGCACCAGCCGCACCTGCGGGCCGTCCGGGCGGTTCGCGTGCAGCACGCGTGCCTCTCCCCCATTGTGTGCGATCACCGGCAGGGCGGCTTGCAGCACCGCGGGAGCGGAGCGGTAATTTTCCACGAGGCGGATGGTGCGCAGGCCGGGCATATCCTCCCCCAGCCGTGCAAAGCAGCGGCCACTCGCTCCCCGGAAGCCGTAGATCGACTGGTCCGGGTCGCCGATCACGAACAGGCTGCCCCTGTTGCTCCACGCACGAACAAGAGCATACTGCGTGTCACCCACATCCTGAAATTCGTCCACCAGCAGGTAGCGGAACTGTTTGCGGCCCGCGGTGTCCAGCCGCAGCGCTTCAGTCAGCAGGTCGTCAAAGTCGAGCGCACCGAGCGCTTTCAGCCGGGCGCAGTAGTTCTGGTACAGCGCGTCGTCCAGCCCTGCCTCCGTACAGGACGCACCGTTTTTGACGCGCGAGACCGCCTGCAATAAGCCTCTGGCGCTGCCCTTTGCGCCGCTTTCGCGCAGTACGTCCCCTGCGATCGTCATGGCCTCGCTCTGCGCAATCAGGCGCACGTCGCCCAGCAGGTGCAGGCAGATCGCGTGGAACGTGCCGATGGTCATGCCCCGCACCGCGCGCTTGCCGCCCAGCCGCTGCTCAAGCCGCTCACGCATCTCGGCGGCGGCCTGATTCGTGAACGTGACCGCGGTGATCTCGTCCGGCTTGACCCCGCACGCTTCGATCAGGTGCGCGATGCGCGCGACCAGGGTTTTGGTTTTTCCTGTTCCCGGCCCCGCGACAACCGCGACCGCAGGCTCTGCCGCTTCCACCGCGGCCTGCTGCGCGGGGTTGAGCATGTCTCCCGCCGGGGCGGGCGCTTCCGGCTGCGGCGCGGCAGCTGTTTTTGTGAGCGTATGCTTTTTGACCGGCTTTGCCGCAGGTGCGGCTGCGCCAAACAGCGAAAGCTGGCCGCTGAACTGCTCAATCTCCGCCGGGGTGAGCAGGGAGATCGTGCCGTATTCGCCGTCAAAGCCCGCGCGGCGCTGCACCTCGCCCGCGCGCAGGCGGCGGATGCCCTCGGCCACGCACGGCCCGGCGACCGCCCCAATATCCGCAATGGGCGT
>ERZ1643249.1200-NODE-1200-length-26408-cov-4.692748_pt1 | contig 26408 bp, 23 predicted proteins | sample MGYA00579263_ERZ1643249 | MGnify/ENA primary metagenome ERZ1643249 (study PRJEB29033, sample SAMEA4952264) | chicken gut metagenome | biome: Broiler Chicken; feature: Gastrointestinal Tract; material: Caecum | place: Ireland | collected 2018 | study: Broiler...
ACAAATGTTATTTATCAATCTTGTGACAGAAAGTTTGCCAGCATTTGCGCTAGGTTTGGAAAAAGTTGAAAAAGTAGTTATGCAAGCACCTCCTAGGGACAGCAATTCAGGACTATTTGGAGGTAAAGTTGGAGTGGCAATAATTTATCAATCAATTTTGCAAACGCTGATTGTCATGGTTGTATATGTGGTGGGTATAAAATGTTATTCGCCAGATGTTGCTAGCAGTATGGTGTTCTTTACGATAATATTCATGCAATTACTGCATAGTATTAATTGTAAAACAAATTCTAGCATTTTTGAAAAAAATCTTGTGGATAACAAGGCTTTTAATATTTGCTTTTTGATTACTCTCGCTATTAACTTAATTGTCTCATGTGTTCCATTTATGTATCCGTTATTTGGTCTAGAATTCTTAAATATATCACAATGGATTGTTGTAATCATCGCTTCTATTATAATTATTCCTTTATGCGAATTATTCAAGTTAATATTTGAGAATAAAAGATTTGGAAACAAAAAAATTAGAGTTGGGAAAATGTCGATTTCTAAATTTTAATAAAACGTATATTAATTGATGAGAAGAAATAATAATATTTGATTAATTAGATTATTTAATAAATTAAAAAATGAATAAAAGTGAACATTATGATAAAAATACTCATAGGAGGCAGTATGAGTATTGAGAATAAGAGAAGAATGTCAACAATTGTTTATTATACTTTAATTGCTTTGTCAATTCTCAGTGCTGGATTTTTCATCTATGCATTGATTGTAAAAGACGTGGCAATGCGGGCAAAAATTATTTACTTTATCTGGGCAGGTGTTGTAATTGCAGTAGCCATATTTGATATATTCTGTACAACATCTCATAGAAATAAATTTATATCTGGTATTATAATTTATATCCTAAGTATTTTAGCAGTAATTATGGCATGCATTTTGTATTTTATGAATACTGGTATGGACGGCTTGGCGACTGACTTCTTCAACCTATTTATATCAATTTCAATACTATCATTGATGAGCACTGGTTATTTAATTGCTAGTTGGTGTGTGGGTGAAGCGTTAGTTGAACACGCAAGTGCAGATGATGAAATTGAAGATGAGATAAAATAATAAAAATAATCGACTTATGGTCGATTATTTTTTTGTTTAAAATATAAAAGTTTATTATAAATTATTAAATCTCATTGTTATTTTGATGGTTTTAATTATTTTTTAATCATATAGAAAAATTAAAATATAAAATATCTATAATGTAAAACCACCATCAACAGTTATAATTTGACCGGTAATGAAATTTGCTTTTTCACTACATAAAAATTCACATAAATTTGCGACATCTAATCCTGTGCCAATTCTTGAAATCGGAGTATTGTCAATTAGGGTTTGTTTTTCATTTTCAGATAAAAATGAATTCATTTTACCTTCAATTAATCCAGGACAAATGGCATTTACAGTTATATTGCTATAACCTAATTCTTTTGCGAGTGCAAGAGTGAAACTATTAATTGCACCTTTGCTAGCAGAATAGATGCTTTCCATGCTTGCTCCCACTTTTCCCCAAATTGAAGAAATATTGATAATTTTTCCAAAATGTTCTTTTATCATATATTTTGAAACATGTTTTGTAAGGAATATTATACTCTTTACATTATTATCAAAAATGTAGTTATAATCATCAATGCTGGCATCTTGAATTTGTTTAATTAAGGATACTCCTGCTACATTAATTAAATAATCTATGTGTTTGTATTTTTTAATAATATCATCAATCATCGCATTGATTAACTCTTCATCGGATAAATCACATTTGTACGAAACGAGTTCACACTTATCCATCAACTCATCTAATAGATTGTCAATCGTCTTTTTACTATTATTATAGACCAAGATTAAACGGTTATCATTTTGTGCAAATTTTCTTGCGATGTCGCTCCCAATATCTCCACTGGCACCTGTAATCAATATATTTTTCATGTTTTTATTATATCAAATTGCTTTGGTTTTTACAATTAAATATTAATATATTTATGCTTTAACTTGGATTTGCAGTCAATTTTTCCTCTATTAAAAATAAAAAAATTGAAATTATTATAAATGTTTTCATATTATGAACATAAATTAAATGCAAGAATTTTAATTCTAAATCTTATTGACATTAAAACTGTAAAATATTATAATAGTTTTATGAAGAAATTATGGAAAGTGACGAAAGTTTTATTGTTAGTGCTGATAATCGCAGCGGCGATTGGGGGCACATGCTATTTCTTTTATTCGCATATTCGAGCAAATGTCAATGCATTTAATGAATTCAGTTCATTTATTTATGGTGGTCAGAAAGATGAGTTCGATGCAAAGTTAGAGCATATTGCCACTTATACTGATAATAGATTTGATTTAATAATTGACACTAATGATAAACTTGAAGAAATTGCCATCAATTTAAATTATCATTTAATTAATGCAAAAGAATACGAACTTGATGAGCATTTAATAGTTGAGCAGTTAGATAAGGTTTCTAGCGAGCAAAGAGTTGCCGATGATATGATGGACGAATATTTAATTAAGGTAAATAGTTCATCATTTAATCGTAATACTGGTGCAAATGATTTATATCAACAGATGAGTAGATACTTTGTCACTTTTTCAGACATGTTGAATTGTATTAATTCAGAGTTGAATAATACTAATATTGTGAAAAATGGAGATGTCAAATTTTCAATTATCGACGTGTATGCAAATGTTTGTATCGACACATTTTCAGACTTAGTGACAGATGTGTCAGGATTAAGACATGTGACGGATTCAAACAATATCAATATTGTCAATCAGTATGTGAATTTTAAAAATGGATACATTGTTTCAAGCGGAGAAGGTGATAGTTTCTCACATTTGAATAATAACTTTATCAATAATTATGAAAATTGCAACAAATCTCAATTTGCAAGTGATTTAGCTCAGAATGTCAGCAATATAGTAAATATCACTGATAGTTCTTCGAGTTTGGAAAAAGCGGTTTACTATTTTAAAGGAGTTTTAGGAATTAGATAATGAAAAAAAAGAGTTTTTTATGTCTATTATTATGTTTGCTCTTGATACCAGGAGCATTAGTTTTTAGTGCATGTGGTGAAAGTGATGGATATCAACTGGCTAATTTATCATCTGATTTTCGAGAAATCGGCACTAGGTACGAAAATGTCAATTTGACTAGTGATAATAGAATTGAATTTGATTATTCAATATACACTTATCAAGGGGAACAATATTTTGCCGATGCGGTCAATTCAACTGTTCCTTATAATAATTTGAACAATTTTTATAATAGACTATTTGATTATTCGCTTTCTTTTGTATATGAATATATAGATAGATGTTCTACAAACGAACTCGATGTTGATAAGAATAAACGTAATTTAATTGAATACAATCTTCAAGAATTTGACAATGCTTTAAGAAATGTAAGTACAAATGTTTCTTTGGTGGCAGAAATTGTAAGATTTAATATTAATGATGATATTTTAGATAGTACATGCATGAATAGATTGAAAAATTTGTTTGATTCATATGATGATTTGTTTCAAACTTCATACAATTTAACTAGGTCAATTGCAGATGTCTATTTCAATTATGCTTTAACAAATTCAAATATGGACTTTTCAACAGTTAGTTTAACAGAATTTGATGCTACAAGAGTGACAAATAATTTGGATAGCAAAATTCAAATGCAAATATCTAATTTAACACAATCTTATATTGAACAGTATGTTAAGGGTGGAGAATTATCTACAAAACTAACTACAAATAATTCTGGATTTGGTACAGTTGGTTCTGACTTTAATGATTATTTAACAAAAGTTAGCCAAATTGATAGAGATTTTAACTCATCAATTGGTGAAAGTATTAATTTTAGTACTTCAAAACAGGCATTCTATGAAGCGGCTATTGAATTGTACAATTTGCAAACAATTATTAATAATGAATATGAAATTTACAATCAAGCATGCAACGAAATAGTTTATATAAAAATTGCGAACGATAAGAATGCTACAACTTATGAAAAAATTTGTGCAGACATAATTGAAAATCATAATTATATAGTGGAACAATATAATAATGTCATAGTTGAGATGTTGACTATAATGGAGAACTTGTAATGACAGAAAAAGAATGTATAGAATTAGCTGACTTATTGTATCCAAACGTAAAGAACATTGATTATTATTTAAAAAAATATAAACCAAGAGATAATGTTTTGGGAGAAGTGACAAGGTTAGGACCTAGTCCTACTGGTTATTTGCATATTGGACAGTTGTATCAAAGTTTAGTACATCGTTCATTAGCAGATAAAACCAATGGTGTTTTTTATTTGAGATTAGAAGACACTGATGGCAAAAGAGAAATAGACAATGCGGGTACTATTGCTTATGAAATGTTAAAATACTACAATTTAACTCCTGATGAAGGTTATCGAGGGAAGGATGAAGAGCTTGGAGATTATGGTCCATACATGCAGTCAAACAGAACTGAAATTTATCATTCTTTCGCTCATGAATTGGTGAAGAGAGGTAAAGCATTTCCATGTTTTTGTAAAGCGGCTAAAGACAAAGAAGAAATAGAAAAAAAGCGTGACGAAGAACTAGAACAAACAAGTGAATTAAAACTGCATGACCCTTGTAGAAATTTAACATTAAACGAAATTAAAGAGAAGTTAAAGAACAATTTACCATTCGCTTTGAGATTGCGTTCTATGGGAGATAGTAATTGTACGCATAAATTTAATGATATCATCAAGGGAGAAAAAGATTTAAGAGAAAATTCACGAGATGATGTGCTAATCAAATCAAATGGAGTTCCGGTTTATGCGTTCGCACATGTAGTCGATGATACACTGATGAGAACAACGATTATTGTGCGTGGACAGGAATGGTATCAGTCGCTTCCAGTGCATATTGAGATTTCAAAAGCATTTGGATTTGAGCCATTTAGATATGCTCACACTCCGAATATTTGTATTTTAGATGAGAACGGCAATAAGCGAAAAATCAGTAAGAGGAAAGATGCATTTGCAGATGTTAGATTCTTTATGAAAAGAGGCTATCCAATCAATGCAATTTTAGAATATTTAATGACTCTTTTAAATAGTGATTTTGAATTATGGAGAAAAAACAATCCGCATAAATCATATAAAGAGTTCCCATTCGAAATTAAAAAGATAGGCGTGACTAATCCGATATTTGATTTCTTAAAATTAAATGATATTTCTAAAACAATTATTTCTAAATTTTCAGCAGAGGAACTTTATATTAATTTACTTGCATGGGCAACAGACTGGAATAAAGAAAGTGTAGATATCATTGAAGATAATAAGAAAAATTTGATTGACGTATTATCCATCAATCGAGGAGGAGAAAGACCAAGAAAAGATATCACTGTTTATAGTGAAATTTTGGAATTATATAATTATGTGTTGCCAAATTTTAAACCTAAATATCAATTTGATTTAGGACTAGTAAATAAGCAAAAACTAATCGAATTTCTGATAGATTATAAAGATAATTATATTGAAGCGGTAGATAATCAGACATGGTTTGAAAATCTTAAAAATCTAGCATCAAAATATGGATTCGTGGACAATAAAACTTATAAACAGAATCCTAATGATTATTCTGGGAATGTAGCTGATGCGTCTAAATATGTACGCATTGCAATAACGGACAGAACGGATAGTCCAGAATTATATTCTATAATGAAAATTGTAGGATTAAATGAATGCAAAAATAGAATAAACAATCTAATTGAGATTTTGAAAAAATAATATTTTTAATTTATTTAGTTGCAAAAAAATAGAGGATGTTCCTCTATTTTTTATCTTTTTAGTTGTTTTAATTTTGGTATAAAATAAAAAAACTACGGGAATAATCCCGTGTTTTTTATTGAGCATTGAATAGTGGACGCATATCGATATGGTAGACTATCACATTATTATCAGCATCAGTAATTTCAACTCTCCAAATTTGATTCTCAGTAGAGTTTGATAGTCCGATAGCTAAGATAAAGTCTTCACTTGTATTTTCGTTGGCTTCAAATGACTTTACTGCGGTTTCTCCTTCTACAACTTCTCCTAATTCTACATTAAAGTCTGATACAAATCCATATTTTATTGTTGTATTTGCTTCGAATTTAACGTTTATTACAATATATTTATCTCCTTCTTCAGCAACACCTTGCCAGAAAGCATCAGCCTGTTCAGCAGTCATTGTAGCAGTATCGCCAATTGCTACATAATCATTTCCTTGAACTCTAACAATACTGAATGAATCGTTGTTAGTAAAAGCGGTTTCACCTATATTTGCACTTTCAATATCGCTTACCATTGGAGCAGTTTCAAGTTCATAATTAGCTGGGTCAATAACGAATTTGTAAATTCTTGTGTTTTCTTCTGTACCATCAAAACTGATTTCTATTGTTTTTGTTCTGACAGTTGAATCAATACCTTGGTATAATAAGAAAGTATTATTTGCTTCGTTTGAAGTAAAACTTGTGTCATGTCTAACAGATGTGGACTCATGGTCTGTACCATAGTAGTTAGTTATTGTCGCAGTGAAACCAGTCTCTGTATCTTCATCCCACTCAACTTTTTCAAGTGTTGGTGAGTAGAATCTAAATAGTGCAAAGTTTACACGTCCATCAGTGTATCCTAAATTGTTTGCCACGTCAATGTTGTATGGTACTAAACCTATTAAAGTATAAACAGCATCAAATTCAGAATCGTAACTAACTTCCCAAGTCGTTGGGGCAACGTTATATAATTCGCCTTGTTGATTTCCATCAAATGATAATTCATATATATCATTACCTAAATAATAATTGCTTGGGTCAATTATAAATTTATATATTCTAGCATTATCAGTCGTTCCATCAAAACTAATTTCAACTATCATTGTTCTAACTGATAAATCTACACCTTGATACAATAAATAGGTGTTGTTATTTTCGCCTGAACTGTATCCCTGGTCGTGAAGAATTGTTTCAGATTGATTATCTTGACCATAAAAATTCGTAATCTTTGCATAGAAACCGGTGTTGTCTTCTGCATTATATGGAACTTTCTTCAAATCAGAAGTGAATCTAATTAATGCAAAATTTACACGTCCGTCAGTATAACCATAAGCATCAGCGAATTCTTTATTGTATGGAACAGTTCCAGTTAAAGTGTAAACTCCATCGAATCCGGCTTCTGATGATTGAGTCCATGTGGTTCCTTGTACATTATAATTTTCGCCTTGTTCATTGCCACTGAATGTAATGTTATAAATATTTGACTTTGTTTTGTTATCATCATCTTTATCGCCACAAGCTGACAGTACAAATACACTGGCGATAATGAATAATGCAACTAATAAAAATCTAGCAGTATTTTTCAAACTCTTAGACAAATTTTTCATACCCCTTTCTCCTTTTTAAGATATAAATATTATAACCGAATTTAATTTTCATTGCAAATGTTTTTTATTTGTTTTTTATTTTAGTATTATCGCTAAAATCAAAGAAAATATGTAATCATGAAAAATAAATTAAATAAAATTTTTATTTTTTTCTAAATTTTATAATGTATTTTATTATTTTTTATTAAAATTTTATAAAAATAATCTATTTTATTATATTTTGCTTTATGTTTTAGACAAATTAATTTTTTTTGATATTAATTTTGTTTAATAAATAAAATTATATAATCATAACAATAAAATAAATTATTATTTAAAATATAAAATATATTATTATTTAATTAATACAATATTTCAAAACTAAAATATGATTATTTTTAATTATTGTTTTTTTATTTGTTCTAATATATTATTTATTATATATTAAATTATTTTCTTTTATTTTTACTTTATATTAAATATTTTAAAATTTTATTTTATGTATTTCCATATATTTATAATTATTTTATTTTAAAATTGGTAAAAATTGAATGACATTTACGACAAAATGTAGTATAATATGACAAAATAGGAGGGGTATGGAACGTTATATTTTTAATGAATGTGTTTATTTAGGTGCGGGGAGTAGAGAATGTTTGATTGATGAAATAAACAATCGCAAATTCAAAAGAATTCTATTAGTGTCTGACAAAACAATAGTTGAAAGTGGAGTGTTTAATAAAGTTGAAGACGTTTTATTGAAAGGGAAATTCAAATATACAACTTTTATTGATATAAAACCTAATCCAACAGTTGAAAATGTGCAAAAAGGTTATGAGGCATTAAAAGAATCAAAAGCTAATGTAATTATTGCAGTTGGTGGTGGCAGTGTTATTGATACGGCAAAGGCGATTTCAATAATCGCTACTAACCCAGAACATATCGATGTTGTCAGTCTAGATGGGGCAGTCAATACAAAAAATAGAGCATTTCCTTTAATTGCAATGCCTACGACTAGTGGCACGGCAGCAGAAGTGACAATCAATTATGTTATTACAGATACTGAGAACAAGAGGAAAATGGTGTGCGTTGACCCACATGATGTTCCAATTATGTCTGTTGTTGATGCGGAATTAATGCAAACGATGCCAAAAGGTTTAACTGCAAGTACGGGAATGGATGCTTTAACTCATGCTATTGAAAGTATAATAACAAAAGGTGCAACTCAATTTAGTGATATGTTTGCGCTTGAAGCAATTAGAACGATTGCAGAATATTTACCTATTGCATACAAAGATGGCAATGATATCGAAGCACGTGAAAAGATGGCTTTTGCCCAATATGTAGTGGGAATGGGTTTCAGTAATGTTGGGTTAGGAATCGTTCATTCTATGGCTCATCCACTTGGTGGTCGTTTTGATGTTGCACATGGTGTGGCAAATGCAATGCTTTTACCAACTGTTATGGAATACAACGCAGAATCTGATGCTAAATCAAAATATAGATTGATTGCACAATGTTTTGGTTTGAAAACTGAGGGTGTAAGCGATGATAGATGTGTAAAATTAGCTGTAAATGCTGTTAAAAAATTGAGCAAAAAATTAAATATTCCATCATCTTTATCTGAGTTTGGAATAAAGGTGAAAGATTTATATGCTTTAAGTAAAGATGCTTACAATGATATCTGCACTGGTGGTAATCCAAGAAAAACCAGTGTGAAAGATATAAAAAATTTATATAGGTCATTGCTTTAATAAAAAGGAGGGGAATAATTTATGAAAGCATTAACTGGATTTAGTACTAATCAAAAGGCTTATGAAGCAGGTCTTGAAGCCGCCAAAATGGCAGGTAAAAGCAAAGATGCAAAGTTAGTATTTGCATACATGAGTTGTGATTACAAAATTAAAGATGTAATCAAGGGAATCAAAGAAGTTTATTCTTGCCCGGTAATTGGCAATACAAGTTTTACTGGTGTTATTATGCCAGAAGGATTTGTTGGTGGAGACAAACCATTCGTGGGAATTATGGTTTTGAGCGACCCTAACATGATTGTGGGTGTTGGCTTTGCTGATAGAAAGGCTTATCAAAGTGCACGTGATGCAGGTGAGGCTGCTACAAAACATGCTAGAATTATGACCGGTATGCCTTATAATGATGAACCAGATTTAATGTACATGGCCGCCAGTCCAACAGAAGAAGAATTCTTCTTGAAGGGCGCAAATCGTGTAGTAGGACGTGTTCCATTATTTGGAGGTTCTGCTGCCGACAATACAATTAGTGGAAAGTGGAGTTTATATCTAGATAACAAAGTGACAAGTGAAGGCGTTGCTGTTGCTTTGATTTATATGAAAGGTGGTTTCGTTAACGAATTTACAGGCGCATATCGTGAAACAAAAGATATGGGTATTATTACAAAAGTTGAAGGAACTAGAAAATTAGTTGCGATTGATGGCACTCCTGCTGTTAAAAAATATGCAAGTTGGAGACAGATGAAAACTAGTGAATTGATGGGAGATAAATTGCTTTCAGCAACCATTACTAGTCCACTTGGAGTGAAAGATAGATTGGGAGATTTGATTGCAATTAGACACCCAATGTTCGCCAATGATGATTATTCAATGAATATCGGTGCTAATCTTGCAGAAGGTACAACGGTCATTCGTATGGAAGCAACTGTTGATGAACTTATTTCTTCAGTTGGTAAAACTTTAAAAGAATTGAATAAGAAGATTACCAAACCTGTTATATGCTATCACCTTGTTCATTGTGGTGGCAGAAGGGCTGGTATAGACAGTAGAATAAATGAAGTCTATAAAGAAATTAAAAAGAATGTAAATGGTGCTCCATTTATTATGGAATTTACATTTGGAGAGTATGGATTCGTTGATGATGGACGAAATACTACTGGTGGTTTGATGCTTTCATTCACCGCATTCACGAAATAAAGGGGGAAAGGTATGCAAAATATAATTAATGGTAAATGGGCAGATTCAAGCGATAAAAAGACTATGAATATTATCAATCCTTATACTGGCAAAATTGTTGATACAGTTCCTGATTCAACCGAAAAAGATGTAAAAAAAGCGGTTGAATATGCAAAAAAAGCTCAGCCTAAATGGGCAGCGATTCCTGTATATAAAAAAGTGGAAATTTTGAAGAAATTTTTAGACTTAGTTGATGAGAATAGAACCGATTTAGCTAAGACTTTATGTATTGAGACAGGAAAACCTATTACACAATCATATGCAGAGATAGATAATGTCCGCATTGCGTTCGAAGCCTTTATGGAAAAGGCTAAACATATTTATGGCAATGTAATTCCTGCTGGTACAGAAGCAGGTCAAGATAATACAATTCAAATTACTGTGCGTGAACCTATGGGAGTGATGGCTGCAATTATACCATTTAATTTGCCTATTGATTTATTTGACCAAAAGATAGCTCCGGCAATTTTGGCGGGAAATGCAGTTATCGTAAAACCACCGCATCAAAATCCTTCAACTATTATAAAAATCGTAGCATTAATGCATGGAGCAGGTGTTCCTAATGGAGTGGTGCAAGTGTTGACGGGTGGAGCAAGGGTTGGTAATGCACTAGGATTAAATCCTGATATTCATGGAATTACTTTTACAGGCTCAGTTCCAACAGGAAAAGCAGTATATCAAAATGCATCAACTCATCTAGCGCATGTCACATTGGAGTTGGGAGCTAATGACCCATTCATAGTGCTTGAAGATGCTGATATTGATTTGGCTGTTGATGAAATTGTTTGGGGAAGAATGTATAATGCTGGTCAAGTTTGCGTGGCGAGCAAAAGATTTATTGTTGACAAAAAAGTGTTGAAAGAATTTGAAGAAAAGACAATTGCAAAACTTAAACCTTTAATTGTCGGTAATCCTATGGATAAGAAGACGGATATAGGTACACTTGTCACAAAAGAAGCTTGTGAAAAAGTTGTTCGACAAGTAAAAAATGTTATTGCCCAAGGTGGTAAATTATTATATGGTGGAAAATCACAAGGAGCAGCATATTATCCAACTGTAATTACTAACATACCAAAGACAGCAGATGTGGCAAATAATGATGAAATATTTGGACCAGTTGTCAGCATCATTTCATGTGATGGAGAAGAGGAAGCGGTAGAAATTGCTAATCAATCAAATTATGGATTGGGCAGTTGTGTATTTACTAGAAACATGAGTAAAGCATTTAAAATTGCATCAAAGATGCAGGCAGGTGGCTGTGTAATCAATGGCGCAAGTTTCCATAGAAGTTTTGAGATGCCATTTGGTGGATATAAAATTTCAGGTATTGGTACAGAAGGTGTAATGTCAACATTTGACCAAGTGACAAAGACAAAAACAATTACTTTGAAAAATATATTGAAATAATAAAATAATTAATTTAATAAATAAAAAACAAAATGCCAGCATTTTGGTATTTTGTTTTTATTTTTTATATAAATTAGCAAATATTATTTAATTATTAAAATATAATATTTAATTAATATTTTCATAATAGATAAAAAATATTTATATATTTTTATAAAAACTTAATTTTTTATTTAATTTTTTCATTTTTAATTTAAAAATTCAGTATTTTATGTTATAATTAAAATAATTTTAGGAGGATTTATGGCTAAAAAAAGGACGGCAAGCAAGGTTAGAACGAAAGCAGAATTTAATTTTGATATAGATAATAATTCATCTAAGTCGGCAAAAAATAGCACAAAAAAGAATTTAAAAAGAATTGGTACTGGTGGAATAATTGCCGTTGTAGTGATGTTGATAATAGGTGTCGTTGGAGGAATATTTAGTTTTAAATATTTTACACGCAATGACTGTTTTGACTTGATTGGAAAAGACGAATTGACATTGACATTGGGCGAAACCTATATAGATGAAAGCATTCATGCAGTTTCGTTTGGAAGAGACGTCTCAGATAAAGTGTATATTGAAACCAATCTTCAAATTAATCAAGATGGAGAATATTATGCAGATGAAATAGGTACATATTATATTGTTTATAAAGTGAAGGATTTTAAATATGATAAACTATTTAAAATCCAAAGAATAAGACTTATTCAATATGTTGAAGAAAGCGAAGATATTTTAATAGATGAAGTCGGGGGTGTATAATGGCAAGAAGTAAAACAAAATCAAAAACATCAGTAGCAATATTTTGTATTATAGCTGTCATACTTGGCTTTATTGGTGGTGGATTTGGAATTACATATGCAACTCTACCATACAATGAAGAATTGATTGTTAGCGAAGAAGTATATTATTCATATAATGAAAATGAAAAAATTAATACAGTACCTGTTGTTATAGAAAACGGCAGTATGTCAATTCATTTTTTGGAATTGGGGAATAAATATACAGGAGATTGTACGTATATAAAAGTTGGTGAAGATATTGATATTCTTATTGATTGTGGCTCTAAATCCAATAGTATTAGCACAATTCAGGCATATTTAGATAATTATGTGACAGATAATACTTTAGAATACGTTATAATTACTCATGCTCATCAAGACCATTATGCAGGTTTTGCCACAACGGAAAAAGTTAGTAGTATATTTGATTTGTACGTATGCGAAAATATTATTGATTTTGCTAGAACAAATCAAAAAGAAACAGCAAAAGTATATGGAAATTATTTGAGAGAATTGGAAGATGAAATGCAGGCTGGGGCAAATCATTTTACAGCATTAGATTGTTGGAATGAAGAATTTGTAGAACAAGCAGATGGCGAAACGGTTCAAGCACAAAAAGAATATTTATTAGATGAAGTGAACGAAATATCTTTTCAAATTTTATATCAAAAATTTTATGAAGAAGACGCAAGTAGTGAAAACGATTATTCGGTGTGCGTAATGTTTAGTCATGGAGATAGAAATTTCTTATTCACAGGCGATTTGGAAGAAGATGGAGAGGAATCTCTTGTGGAAAATAATGCTTTATCTAAGGTCGAACTTTATAAGGCTGGACATCATGGGAGTAAAACTTCTTCAAGTGAGGCATTGCTTAGTGTAATACAACCTCAAATTGTTTGTGTTTGTTGCTGTGCAGGTAGTAGTGAATACACTAGTACAAAGGATAATCAATTTCCTACTCAGGAATTTATTAATAGAGTAGCAAAATACACAGAAGCTATTTATGTGACCACCTTATGTGTAGATTACAAAAATGATGAATTCACTTCATTCAATGGAAATATTGTAGTCACTTCAACGGCATCAACTTTTGGAGTTAATTGTTCAAATAATAATACTATATTAAAAGATAGTGAATGGTTTAAAGAGAATCGAACCTGGCCAAACGAAGTTTAATCAAATAAAAAATCACAATTAATTGTGATTTTTTATTTATAAAATTAATAATTTTAATTAATTATAATAAAAATGTATTTTAAATAATTATTTTAATAATGTTTTTAATTTTTTTTAATTATTAAATAAATCATTAAAATTAAATAAAAAACTTATTATTTTATATTTTTTATTTAAAATTAAAATTAATTAATCTTTTTTTGTAAAAAAGTTTATAAATTTTGCAAAACGTAATGTGACCTGAGAAGAATGAGATATTGCAAATTTTTTAAAAGCAGCCTTACCCGCAATCGTAATGCCTGCAATTAGGGCTGAGACACTTGAAGCAATTACTATTGAAGAGAAATCGCCATTAGATGCTAATGCAATTTTTGTTAAAATACTTGCACCCGCAGCACCTGACAAAATACTACAAATATCTCCGATTACGTCTGTACATATTGCACTGATTCTATCGGCATTTTTGATTAAACTGATTGCTTGTTTGCTCCCTTTTACGTGTCTGGACGCCATAGCTAGAAAAGGTTCTATTGAACTGGACGTCACCGCAACTCCTAGCATGTCAAATATAATGCTTATTGCTATGAAAACTAGAATAACTATTATTGCTATGAATATATTTGCATTAGATAGAGCAATTTCACTAATTATACTAAATGTGAATGATAAAAAAATAGCTAGGAAAAATACTTTTACTGGCCATACCCACCATTTTGACGATTTGTTTTTAGATTTATTCTTTTTTTTGTCTTGTTCTTCCATATATAAAAATGTGAAACTCACATTAAATCGCTAAACACGAAGGCAACACTCTGAGTAAACCTTGCGGCATAAGGTTCGGTTGGATTTCCCAATTTTGCACTTCTCTGTCACCAGTTAAGCGGTTTCCCTTTACGCAAAACTTGCACCGAATCGCCACTGAGACCACACTATAATCCCCAGAGTGCCATCATTTGATACAGTCTAGAAGTTTTCCTTAACAACATCATTTATATTTATCTTGATTTTGCGAATAATATTTCAAAAGCAACTTTCATATTTCGTGTACTTTGAAAGTATAAAAGTTTGCGCTTTATCCCGAATTATCCACTCAAAGCAGGCTACACTGCACACAACTTTCGTCATATGCAGGTTCTATCCTAAGCGATAAAATTCAAATAACTTACCCACTTAGGTCTCCACGATAATTGGGAGTGGACGTATATGCCGTTATACGTGTCCCAAAAATCTTAACTCCCAGTATCAGTCCCAATTTGGGCAATCAAGACCAACACCACGAACTTCATAGGTATGCCAGCGATGCTTATTTCGGCACCCTCATATAAACTAGTTGACTAGAATACTGCACCTTCGTTATACTAATATATTATCACAAGTCATCATTCTTGTCAAATATAAAAAAATTGATGCATTGGCATCGATTTTTGTTTTATAATATATGATATTAATTATAGTTATATTATTAGAATAACGTGAGTTTAAAAATCTTTTAATCCTAACATATAGTCAGTTGACACACCAAAAAATTTTGATAATTTTATCAAATTGATTATATCTGGATAACTTTTTCCCAACTCCCATAATGAAATGGTGTCCTGCGTTGTGGATATTTTTTGTGCTAGCTGAGTTTGGGTTAGTCCCTTGTCTTTTCTTAAATCTCTAATTATTTTTCCTATGGTAATTTTTGGAAAAAGGTATTGATTTTATTATTTAAAGTAATAAATATGACAAGCTGTATTTAAATTTGATTTATTTTCTCTATATATAACTTATTTGATTAGAAAAATATTAAAATTATCAAACTTAGAATAATTAAATAAATGCTGAAAAAGTATAGTTTATTTTTCTTAACTAATTTTAGCATAATTTTTATTGATAGAATTCCAAAAATAAACGAAGTAATCATCACAACAAAAATTCCTAACCAATTTATTGTTATTTGTGCTGAAAATAATTTAAAGGATTCATATACTGCACTTGCGATGATAATTGGTATGCTCATTAAGAAAGAGAAATCAAGTGCTTCATTTTTTTCTACTCCTACAAGCAAACCACACACTAAGGTTGAACCGCTTCGAGATATTCCTGGGAGTAGCGCTAGTCCCTGTGCTAATCCCATATAAAGTGCTGAACGTTTTGTAATAGGTTTCATGCTGTCTTTTTTGAAATCGGCAATAAATAATAGTACGGCAGAAATTAAAAATCCCCATATCAATGTTTTGGTTGAAAAACTGCTCTCAAAAAATGTGTTAAATAGCAATACTAATATGACGGTTGGAATTGTGGCAATAATAAGATTAAGGTTAGTTTTATTAAATGAGTGACGTATGAGAGTATATAAGCGCTTTCTATAACAGAATATTACTGCAAAAAGGGTACCAATATGTGCTACAACACTTATCAGTAAAAGGTTGTCCAGATTGAACATCGAACCAAATAAAACAATATGACCGCTACTTGAAATTGGTAAGAATTCGGTCAAACCCTGTATAAAACCTATGAAAATATACTTAATTATCTCAATCACTTGAATTTTTCTTTAAATTATTATATTATAATATTTATAAATTATTACATATTGAGGGAGAAGATATGAAACTTGGTGTGGTAGGGCTTCCTAATGTTGGAAAAAGTACGCTTTTTAATGCTATAACGAAAGCAGGAGCAGAATCTGCAAATTATCCTTTTTGTACTATTGAACCGAATGTTGGTGTTGTAGATGTATATGACGAGAGATTGATTCAATTGGCAAAACTTTATAAAACTAACAAAATTATACCGGCTCAAATTGAATTCGTGGATATTGCAGGATTAGTCAAAGGAGCGAGTGAAGGAGCTGGACTTGGAAATAAGTTTTTGAGTCATATTAGAGAAGTCGATGCGATAGTGCATGTAGTCAGATGCTTTAAAAATGACAAAATTATTCATGTGGAAGGTTCGATTAATCCTTTACGAGATATTGAGACAATCAATCTTGAACTGATTTTGGCAGATATAGACACTGTGACAAAGCGAATAGATAGAATTAAAAAGATAGTTCATGGTGGTTCTAGCGATTTAGCAACACAAAAAGAATATGAATTGCTTAACAAAATATTAGACACGCTAAAAGAAGGTAAATCTGCTAGAATTTTAAGTTTCAATCAAGATGAAAAAAAGATTGTAGATGGTTTCTTTTTAATTACTACCAAGCCTGTTATATATGTGGCAAACACCTCTGATACGTTAGATGATTTTCAAAAAGAGAATATTAAAAAAATTGAAGATTTAGCCCAAAAAGAAAATGCTGAAGTTATCTCTTTGTGTGCAAAAACGGAAGAAGAATTGGTGAATATGGAACAAGCGGATAGGGAGATGTTTAAAGCAGAATTGGGTATTGATTTGTCTGGTTTAGATAAACTAATTAGAGCAAGTTATCATTTATTGGGATTGATTAGTTTCATTACCGCAGGAGAGAAAGAAGTGCGTGCCTGGACAATCAAAAAAGGAACACTCGCTCCACAAGCAGCAGGTAAAATTCATACTGATTTTGAACGTGGATTTATCCGTGCTGATGTTGTTAAATATGATGATTTGATAAGTCTTGGCGATTATAATCTATGCAGAGAAAAAGGTAAAGTAATTAGTGCAGGAAAAGATTACGTTGTTGAAGATGGAGATATAATAGTCTTTAAATTTAATGTTTAGGAGAAAATGTTGAAAAAGAAAGAAGAATTCCAAGTAGGAAAATTTATAAGAGAAATTGAAATTGATGAACATCAACACCTTTTTTGGTTGGGTGTGTTCTTAATTTTAGCAAACATTTTATTATTAATTGCTGTGATTTATTTGGTAATTCAATTTATGAAATGGTATATTTGGATTCTAGATATTTGTGTATTAGCTTTTTGTATTGTGCAGAGCGTTAGGACGTATAAAAATGCAAAAAGAATCAGAGTATATGCAATCCATGATAATTGTTTGATTGTAAAGTCTTTGATGTACGATACAGTAATTGATTTATCACAAATATATGACGCAAAACCTAAAAAAACAGTTTATGATAGATTATCTAAAAAAGGTGTCCGTTCATTAGTTCTATTAATCAAATCAAAATCAAGAGACAAAATAATATTAAGATTCGTTAACGAAGATGTTGAAAAATTAGCACAAGAAATTTTAGATTTGGCAAACGAAGCACGATTAAAAAAACAACTCAATTTAGTAAATCTTAGTGATGGAGTTCATACTAATCTTGACGATAAAAATATTGAACTAAATAAAAATAATGACATTCAAAATTCTGATAAAACTTAAAAGAATTGTAAAAAAATAAAGACAGAGATGTCTTTATTTTAATTTGATTAACAAATAATTTTTCTTACCCTTTTTAAATAAAATTCCGTCTTTTAAATCAGATGCTTTAATTTTCATTTGGGCATCTTCTATTACATTGCCGTTCATTGAAAGTCCTTTCTGTTCAATCAAACGTCTAGCTTCTCCGTTTGATTGAGTAAATTTTGCACTAGTCAACAAATCTAAAAGTCCAATCTGTTCATCATTGATTTCCAATTCAACTGTAGGAGCATTATCTTTATTAATAGATGTGGAAGAAAATAAATTTTTGCTCATATTTTCAGCTTCGATTGCATCGCTTTCACCACGAATAAATTTGGTTATTTCGTAAGCAAGGCGTTTTTTGCTTGCCACTATATCCTGTTTTATAACATTACGAACTTCGTCCATTGGAATGTCTGTAAACAGTGCAAACATCATCTCTACACAAGCATCAGGTGTTTGATATATTCCTTGATAAAAATCGTATGCAGAAATTTTGTCTTTTTCTATCCAAATCGCACCCTTTTCAGTTTTCCCCATTTTCTTTCCTTCTGGTGTTAAAAGGAGTGGGTTGGTGGCACCTATCATAATACGGTTTTTATTATCTATAAAATTCATTTTTCTGCCAAGTTCAGCACCTGCAACAATGTTTCCCCATTGGTCAGCACCTCCCCATTGAAGAACACAGTTGTATTTCTTATTTAAGTATAAGAAATCGTATGCTTGCATAAGCATGTATCCCATTTCAAAAAAGGTCAAACCACCTTCTTGAATTCGTTTGCTGTATATTTCATTAGTCATCATTTTGTTTACATTAAAATGAACTCCAACATCTCGCATGAAATCTACGTAATCATAACCTTTAAACCAATCTGCATTATTTACAATAATAGCGGGGTTATCCCCGTCAAAACGCAAAAATTTGCTATATGCACGTTTGATTCCTTCGATGTTATGTTCTAATTGCTCTTTTGTGAGCATTGGGCGCATGTCAGTTTTACCGCTTGGGTCACCAATTGCAGCAGTCGCTCCGCCTACTAGAATGATAACTTTATGTCCCGCTTGTTGAAAACGTCTTAAAATTGTGCATGGTACACAATGACCAATATGCAAACTATCTGCGGTAGGGTCTGTGCCTGAATATACTGTAATTTTTTCGTGAGTCAATAAGTATTTTAATTTTTCTTCATCTGTTGTTTGATATAATAAATTCCTATCTTTTAAAGTTTCAAATAATCCCATAAATTGTCCTTTTAACGTGAGTTCCATAAGTCAGTTATCCATTCTTGAATAACGTTGCCTTCTATTATATATTTACCTACAAATTCATCAGTTTTGTTATAAATTACTTTTTCAATATGAGTGTTGTCTTGAATAAGTGGGGTAATCGTATTATTAACCGCAGGAATTAAGGATAATCCTACTAATATTCCGTTTAATACTACGATAACACAAGCAGCTTTTAAGACTCCAAATATAAGCCCCAAAACTTTATTTAAGCCACCAAGGATTCGTGTTCTTGCTATATTATCAAATAATCTTGAAAGAAGTGCGATGACAATTATTAGTACAATGAAGACCAATATACCAGAGATAATTACCATACATATATGACCGAGAGATGAACCAACCACACTTGCAATAGTATCAGTACTTGTCATATCAACAGCTGTATTTGAGAATACAATTTTAATCAACTGAGCAAGCAGACCATTTAAATCTGCAGGAAGATTATTGATAATTTCTTCTGCGCTAGCAAATTCAGCAATTGAACGAGAGAAAAATTCATCAACTCCGTTTAACCCCTCTGCAATTTTGCCACCTATTAGTCCTGAAAAATCATAAATTCCGTTAATCCAACCAGCAACGTATTTTGCAGTAAAAATTGCTATTACAATACACACTACCCAACTAAAAAGAGATATAAATGATTTCAAAAATCCCTTTTTGAATCCGATAATACCAAATATTACTAATGCAACTACAATTACAACATCAATAATCAGACCAATAGTCGCCATCATAAACATTTCTCCTTTATTGAATTTTAGCACAATTTAGTATATTTGTAAACTTTTTTTACATAATTGATTATTTCCATTTTTATTCTATAAAAATTCAATTTGTGAATATAAAGATTTGAAAATATAGTTTATCGAAATTAATAAAGTTTGAATTATAAATATGAAAAAGTTTTGTTATTTAAAATCGATTGTGATATTAAATTAGTATATTATTTAATAATATAATTTTGTTAATTTTGGTCAAATAATGTAGAAATTTTGTTGACAACTCAACATAAATAATGATATATTATATCCAATCATCAAAAAATAGTTGACAATATTGATATATTTGTTTACATTAAATAAGTCATAGCTCATTTTGATGATAATTGACAACTTTTTTATGTCGAAATTTTAAGAAGTTAACGAATAATTTGATTTTATAATTAATTTTTACATAATAGGAAAATATAAGTTTAATTTATTCAAAATATTTGTTAATATTTTTAATTTATGTTATAATATAAACTACTGAGGTGAAAAATGGAAAAAAAGAAAAACAACTCATGGAAATCTATAATTTTCTTTATTATTGGAGTTGTTCTAGTTGCCCTTTTAGTATATTGGGTGATGTCAAGCAACAATCGTGATAGAGAAGTTAGTTATACAGAATTTCAACAGATGGTGACAAGTGGAGAAGTAGCAGAAATTGATGTGTATGGATATACTGTTCGTATTCGTCTTGTTGATGGGGTGGCAGATTCAAGATTCCCTAATAATATCGATGCATACTGCTCATTTATGAGCGTTGACGAATTGACTAATTTTATTGATAGTTATAATGATAGTTTGTATCAAAGAGATGACCAGGGAGATTATGTATTAGATGAAAGTGGCAACAAAGTATTAAAAGAGGGAGCAGTCTTAATTGAGGCTAGCTACTCATACGAATCTCAGTCTTGGTTATCTAATATTTTGCCAATTCTAAACATAATCATTGTTGTAATTATTGGCATTATATTATTCAAAGCGATGTCAGGAAATAGCAAAGGTTTTGGATTTGGAAAGAGCAAGGCTAGACTTGTTGTGTCTTCAAATGTTAAATTCTCTGATGTGGCTGGGGCAGAAGAAGAAAAACAAGAGTTAAGAGAGATTGTAGAATTTTTGAAAAATCCTTCTAGATTTACAGAACTTGGCGCCAGAATTCCTAAGGGCGTATTATTAGTTGGACCGCCAGGAACGGGTAAAACATTACTAGCAAAAGCGGTTGCTGGTGAGAGCAAAGTACCGTTTTTCAGTATTTCTGGTAGTGATTTTGTAGAATTATATGTTGGTGTAGGTGCAAGCAGAGTACGTGATTTATTTGAAGGTGCAAAAGCAAGCGCCCCTTGTATTGTATTTATTGATGAAATTGATGCCGTAGGTAGACAGCGTGGTGCCGGAATGGGTGGCGGAAATGATGAACGTGAACAGACGCTAAATCAACTTTTGGTGGAAATGGACGGATTTGAAACCAATAGCGGAATAATTGTCTTGGCAGCAACAAATAGAGCTGATGTATTGGACCCTGCGCTTACTCGTCCAGGTCGTTTTGATAGACAGATTTATGTGCATTTGCCAGATGTTAAAGGTAGAGAAGAGATTATAAAAGTACATGCTAGAAATAAACCACTAAGTGAAGATGTGGATATTAAACGTATTGCACGTTTAACTAGCGGTCTAGCAGGTGCTGATATTGAAAATGTATTGAATGAAGCTGCTTTGTTGACTGCTCGTGATGGTAGATATAAAATCACTATGATAGATATTCAAGAAGGTCTTAATAAAGTTTTAATGGGACCTAAAAAGGTATCAAGAGTAATCACAGAACAGGATAGACGTATAACTGCAATTCATGAGGCTGGTCATGCAATAATAGCGGAAACTTTGCCAAATTGTGATAATGTTCAAGAAATATCTGTAATTCCACGAGGAAATGCAGGAGGCTACACTCTCACTTTTGATGAAAAAGACAGAACTCATATGCCTAAACAAAAATTATTAGATTCTATCACAATGATGTTGGGTGGCAGAACTGCGGAAGAATTGATGTTGGAAGACATTACAACAGGTGCGTCTAATGATATAGAACGTGCTACAAAAATCGCTAGAAAAATGGTTGCAGAATGGGGCATGAGTGATAGCCTAGGATTGATTAGTTTTGGGGAAGGAGAAGAAATCTTTGTCGGTCGTGACTACCAACGACAAGTTCCTTATAGTCAAGAGTTGGCATGCAAGATTGATAAAGAAGTAAAAGCTATAATAGATAATGCACATTTGCAAGCTAAAAAGATTTTGGAAAGTAAAAAAGATGTAATCGAAAAAGTTGAGAAAATCTTGCTTGACAAAGAAACTATTTATAAAGAAGAATTTGAAATGTTATTCAATGGTGCTTCCGTTGAAGACGTGGAAATAGCAATCGATAAAAAAGAGCAAGAAAAAAGAGAATATCAAGAAAAAGCTAAACGTGAAGCATTAGAAGAAAAGAAAACGAGAGAAATTAAAGCTAGAATAGAGAATGCGGAAGCACTTGCACGTGTAGGTGTTATAACTAAGCAAGATTTGGAAAATATTAAAAAAGAAGCAGAAAAAGAATTCGCAGAACTCAACAAGATGCTTGGAAAAGAAGATATTGACCTTAATGAGATTTTGAAGAATAAAGAAAAAATTGCAAAATCTGAGGAAAATAAAGTATCAGAAGCTGAAATAAAAGATGAAAAAATGGATTCAGAAGTTGAAGAAAATGTTAAAGAGAGCAACAAAGATGACAGCAATGAAGGTGATAATCAAAAATAATAATTAATTGCTTGATTTAATTTAAACTTTGTTATATTATTATATGGGAGAAAAATTATGGTAAAAAGAATAACGGCAATCGTAAGTTTATCAATTATTGGAATATTGATAATTGCAACAATCATTATGGCGAATGTAGATGTCAATCATAAGATTAATTGCAATAATCCTGATAGCATTTATGTTCAATATTCATCAAATGGTATTAGAGAAGTTGATGATGAAATATACGATGGAATACTTGAAAGGATTAATAATGCAAGCAAAGAATCTAGTTTGACAGCACTGTTTTCTGGCACACTTTCTGAAAAACCAGCAATAGTGACTAATTCTACAACTTCTGCTACTACTGTACCTTCTACATCTGATTTTTATGTTTCGTTTGTGTATAATAATCCACAAAAGTTGATGGACGGAAATAATGAATATAAAGATGCTGATGGCAATTCTGTTTATTATAAAGAATTAATATTCTCAGTTAATAGTACAGATGACATGCAAGAAGTTAGAGTCTATATAATACCTTATTATAATGCAGATGGCGATTTCAATACAAACAATTCTTATTATAGATATTATCTATTAAATGCTAACTTTGCAGATTTGTTCAACTATTTGGTAGATAACAATTTCAATATTTAGCATTTATTATTAATCATTATGAAAATCTATAACAAAAAAACTTCTAGTAATTAGAAGTTTTTTTATTGTATATTGATATTTTAATTTAATTATTTCTTCATGTTTTTTATGTATTCAACAATATCTCCCACAGTCTTTAATTTAGAAACATCTTCGTCTGGTAGAGATACACCGAACTCTTCTTCGAATGTCATAATCAGTTCAACTACATCTAGACTGTCAGCACCTAAATCTTCTACTAAGTGAGAGTCCATTTTAATTGCTTCTTTTTTCTTTCCTAATTTATCCGCAATTAAATTTATGATTTTTTCTTCCATGTCAGCCTCCTATTTTTATTTTATAATAATCAATAGAAAAAGTAAAGCAAAAATTTTTAATATGACAAATTTCGCTAAATTTAGTAGGCTAATATATATAAAAATTTGTTTTTCATCTTTTTAATTGTGATAATATGTGATTATGAATATAAAAGATAATGATATATTAAAAAATCTTAGAGATATTATAGATGCAAAATCAAAATATCAAAAAGTGATGTTGTTGTACGATGATAATGTTTCAAATTTAGATATAGCCAATATATTTGATACAATAAAAGAAGTGTGTATTTTTAATAAATTAAATATCAATTCAGAGCAAGAAAGATTGAATGAAGTCAATGATGGGTATAGAACTATTATTTATTTATGTTCTACCGAGTCATTTTTGAACCTTAAATTTGAAAGAAACGAATTTGTCAATATATATTTACCAATTGACAATGCTATTTTGCCTTATTTTTTAGACAAAACATACAGAATTGAAAAAAGGATAAATGATTATTTGTTATTGAATAAAAGGATAGTTGATATTAGTCTGGTTTTTAGTGTATTTTTTAATAAGTTCTATAATTATATAAAAAATTTAATGTATTTTCAAAATAGTAGTATTGAATTTAATTTTGAGATTAATGAATTAAGCAGTTTGAATAGTATTGATATTATCAACAAGATAGAAAAGGATTTTGAATTTATTGATATAAAAATAATTGCAGAATGTGAAATTGATTATCAATTTTTGCCAGTTGTTGATTACTTGATAATTACAGCATTCTCTTTGTTAATACGTTCTGTTCACAATCATACATTATCTATGGTTGATATCTATAAATCAGTAAAAGAAGATTATGCATTGGTAGAAAAGTTTTATGCCATGGCTAATAATGAATTATTTATAAATTTAATCAATCTGAACTTTAATTGTATTAATTCCTTTTGCGAGAAGTGTAGAGTTGGGATTTTAGATAGAGTGTCTGTTTGTGAAGAGTTCAACGAAACTAGCATAAAAGAAATTTTAGTTAAACTTAAAGATTATTTTAAAAATTCACAAGGATTATTTGCTTATTTGTATCTATATGATATATTTGGTATATAATTTAAAAATTAATAATAAATAATTCAGATTTATTATCAAAATTTTGATTAATTTTACATTTTTCTTTCTTAACTGGTGATTAAAATTAAAAAATCTACCATATAATCAATGTATGAAAAAACTATTTGTTGTAATTGTGGTATTTTTAATTTTGATTGGTAATGTAGGAGTAAAAAATAATTTTACCTTATTAGATTATTTTGATGGTGAATATTATGCATATTCAAATAGTCCAATTAGTAATCATTATATTTTTTTAGGCAGTTGTTATATGAATATTGGAGAAGTTAATTCAAACGACATCGTAGGCGAAAGTATGATAATTGAGAATTTTGAACCTATTGCAGCTATTGAAGAATTAAATGGCAAAATAATATTTACTGAGTTTTTGGATACCGGTGCAAGTGTAATTTACGCATACACGGACCAGATTGGTCGATATGTTAATGTAAATGGGGAAAAAGTAAATATTCAAATTGCTCAATATAATGATTATTCTGTCATTGGGTGGCCATTAATTTTAGGAAGTTTTTAAATTTATGTTTAAATATTAAAAATTTGTCTATCATTCTCTTGAAGGAGGGAATATGGACAAAACTAACTTTCAACAAAAGAAAAAAGTAGTAATGAATTATGTCTATGCTATTTTGATTGGAATTTTGGTAATTGCTTGTGCGGTCACAATCGCATTGGTGAGTGCTGACAATTCAAACGGAAGAGCAGATGTGGGTGATGATGGCGTTGATGTTTCAACTACTACTTATGTTGTGCCTATGCAGAATGCTACGATTGCTAAGGATTATTCAGGAACTGAATTGCAGTATAATGATACCTTAAAGCAATGGGAAATCCATAAAGCAATTGATTTTATAGCTACTGATAATCTAAATGTCTATGCAGTGGCAGACGGAACAGTGTCCAATGTGTATACTAATTATTTGGAAGGTACAGTCGTAGAAATAAGCCATTCTGATGGCATTGTATCTATCTATAAATCATTAGCTAGTGATGTTAGTGTAGCAGTTGGTGATACAGTTAGTGCAGGACAGGTCATTGGACAAGTGGGAGATAGCATGGCACAAGAATCAAATACAGGTGCTCACTTACATTTTGAAATGACTGTAAATGGAGTGAAAGTTGACCCTAATGATTATCTATCATTAGGAGACAAATAGTAAAAATGGATACCGAGTGTGGGTATCCATTTTTTTAGCCTCCACTCACTGGTGAATAGGTGTTTAACCATTCACTAGGAGCAGTGTCCCAAACAGTGTTTGCTGCGTTGTTAGCTTGCTGAATTGTCTCAACAATTACATCAATGGTGTATGTTTTGTTTGCATCTTCATTGGTTAGCGATGTAGGAACGGTAATTGTTGTAATGAAATCTATTTCGTCATTTGCATTGACTGTTCCATTGTAATAATGATATTG
>ERZ1643249.1204-NODE-1204-length-26313-cov-10.036827_pt1 | contig 26313 bp, 23 predicted proteins | sample MGYA00579263_ERZ1643249 | MGnify/ENA primary metagenome ERZ1643249 (study PRJEB29033, sample SAMEA4952264) | chicken gut metagenome | biome: Broiler Chicken; feature: Gastrointestinal Tract; material: Caecum | place: Ireland | collected 2018 | study: Broiler...
AGTGTATCAATCTATAGGTATATGTTATTCGTCTGACTCGATGTATGTGAAGATAGTCTCAACTGACGCAAGCTCAAATAACTTCTGTGCTATCTGATAGGGGTACTGCCGCTGTGTTGCGTCATCGTCTGCGTCAATGAAGGTACTGATTCTCAGTGTGTGCTTCTCTGTGTCAACCTGCATGGCCCAGGAGAACGTATTATAATCACAACTGAAGCACATCATAGGAGCTGTACTGGAGACTGTCAGGTCATTATGTGTGCTAATAAGCAAGTAGCTATGCTTGAGGTGAGCTTTCGGAAATGCTTCACTAAGCTCATGTAGGGAATCCATGCGGTCAATTTCAAGATAGCTACACGGACTTTCGTAGTTGTAGTAAAGGTACTCTTTGAGTCCGTCAAGGAAGTCTGCTCCATACATATCATAATATTCTTCAACTGTATGGAAGCCGACACTCTTGATTTTGTCGGTGCTTAACAATTCGGGGTTATATTTAAACATGTAAGGCCCTCCTTTATGTGTTTTGCTGATAAACTCTTGTCTCTGTTATGATTCGCTCAGTACTTGGTACGTTAGGGTACTAATCTGGAGTCTGTAAAACTCTATTAGTGATGATTAAATACCTAATCATCATCTAAGTCGTAGTGTGACAGGTCACAGGAAGGTGGCTCGTCGTCAAGGTAAAGAAGGGGCTTATATAGTGTTTCTTCGGCCCCTGCTAATAAGCTGAAAACCTTCTCAATGTACCTGTCAATTTCTTCGTCATTGCTGTAGGTTGAGTCTGTAAGAGAAATGGAGACTTCACCTGTACGCGTGTTTAAGGCGATTGAGTTGTAGTTGAAGTCTGCGAATACTTCGGCAGGCATGTGATAGAACAAGAAACTCTCGTCTGTGAAGTCTGGGTCATTCTGCTTGATGAAGTCCAGCATTGCGTCTGTGGACTCAAACTCATAAGTAATGGGGTCTAACCCAGCTGAGGCCATTGCGTCTTTGTAGAAGCTATATAACACAAAAGTTGTCTCAAAATCTTCGGGTTTCGTATATTCAAGACTCTCAGAGAGTGTAAGAAAGCCGACTCGTCTGAGGTTCTCTACGGGGATTCGCTGCGTATTGTATCGGAACATAGTATTCTCCTTTATAAGCTAATAAACTATTCCTGCTCACTACGTCATTCTCGCCGGAAGGTGTCTTTTACGAAGGGAGCTATTGCAAGCCTCAAGAGGGCGTGTGCAAGTCGGTCGCTGTCGTCTGCGGAAAGCTCCTCACAATCCTGGGGGTAAACATTTACCTGAACTGTGTGATTGACAGTATCAACCGCTACAATCCACAGGAACGTTTCGTAGCTGTCACTGTAGTTCACGTATTCAGTGTCGGGAGCTGAATATGTTGGCTGATATGTGCTGATAGCGTAGTAGGTATTATCGAGGTTGATGTCAGGAAGCTGCTCTTTCAGCTCGGCTAAAGTTTCTGCGGGGTCGTCAGACGGGTTGTAGTTGTCTGTTTGAATGTACTGGTAAATATTGAAACAGTCAAGGAAATCCTGGCCAAATCTGCTAAACCATTCCTCCGCCGTTTTGTACCCTGCTCTCTTGATATGCTCCACTGTAAGCGTTTCAGGATTGTACTTAATCATTTGTGGGTTCTCCTTTCTGATTATGCCTGAGTGTACCGTGGATAGCTTGCTGAATTTCGTCATGGTGCTTATCGAGAATTTCTTTGGGATAGAAGCTAATGCTGTCGTCTACCTTGAAGATGTTGTCGGTAGTAAGCTGTGCGTAGTCTCGCATTAACTTGAACAGTGTCTTAAATACTACATCTGTCACTAGGACAACTTCATGAGGGTAGGGATAGGATGTTGGGAAGGCTACGAAAATTGTATGAGCTTCTAGGTCTACGTCAATTACAGAAGCGAAACCTGCTGTACGGACAATGGGGCAAGCTCCGTGAGGCTCGTCCCTGTATTCGGGTGTGTCGGCCCACGTAGCAACTTTCAAAAGGTGGGTGGAGGGATTGAAGTAAGGATAGTGACTGATAAACTCTGCGAAGCTGAAGCATGTAAGGTTGTCTGTATTGCAGTCCCCGTCATGGTCGTAGTAGTGCTTTAGGTAGTGCTCGACTGCTATAGGTTCTGCTCCCTCTGCCTCGCACAGATTGTAAAGTTCTTCAATCGTCATAAAGCCATTGGCTCGGAAATCTTCTTCTCTTAATTTGGAAGGGTCGTATCTTAACATATGAACTCTCTTTCTGGCAATCTTGCCTATGCGGAAGTTAAGGCAAGCGTTGTGTTACCTGCCTTGCTTTGATGTTGAAGGTTATCTAAGCAGCAACTTACTCATACTTGTTTCTCCTTTTCTATAAAATATTTACTGAATATACTTTTTGGACTATATCAGTAGACTAAAAGGATAAATGTATTTACTTTTAAATACCCGAGGTAGCACTGGATACTACACTTTTGTAAGAAGTTGCTATGAGGGGCGCTACTGTAGAGATATGTATATTGTGATTTTCTAAATCAATCTCGACAATATCTACGTGGCCTGTCTGCAATGATTTATAGGAAATTGCTGCATTGTGAACGGCTGATTCGATAATATCAAGTTTGTCACAGCCGTTGGCAATTAGGCTGTGGATGTCGATGAAGGGAATCTGTGGACAGCTTGACAGGTACTCGATGTACTTGATATAGTGCTTGTCGAAATTTAGTGAGGGATAAAAAGCGATTAACTGCGGAAGTGTGAGGTCTTTGTTAGGTACACTGATTGTGCTGTTTAAGGTGCTGTATGCCCGACTTAGGAAGTCAAAAACTACTCTACGAGACTTAGCAGTCGCATAGTTGTTATAGTAATCAGTCAATTTAAGATAATGGTGCCGTCTTAAATCTTCTGGTGTAATTTCTTGTTTTGTAAAAGGTAACTGTACTACTTTTATCATTTCTGTTAGTGCTCACTTTCTAATTCTAATTGCTGATAAACCCTCGCTGGGACTGCTTGGGTGCTTTAGCGAGGAATTAACAATGCTTCAGGTTGCTCTGTGGGGTAGGTGCCATGTTCTAGGAAGTAATCTACATTATATCGGTTGTTGTAGATTGTGGCTTGGTAGTTTACTTCACCCGGTTCATCATTCACTTGTACAAATGTGAATGTGCCATAAAGGCCGAGATTACGAAATGTATCGGTTAAGCTGTTTACGTATGACTCAAAGCGTTCTTGTGAGGTGAATCTGCGTGAAGCAAATTCAAGTGTGCCTTCAAGAAACAGGGTGTGGTCAAGTGCTGTGAACTCTGCTGAGTAGAAGTCAATGGGTTGACTGAAATAATAATAGTGCTTTAAATCATCTAACGTGTATCCTGTGTACAAGGCCTGGTTGCCTGTGAACTGATAGAAGGTCATGTCGCGTACTATATTTAACTCGTCGTTAAGTGCTTGGGAAAGTGTATCAATAACGTAGGTGTTTAAAGCATCTGTGTAGCTGAGGTTCCAAAAATTGTCACAGACTGTGTTATTCTCGTCTAGGTGTAACTCTAAATCGTAGTTGGTAGGAACTTCAATATCAGAGTTGATTGGCTCGATAATGTAGATTGTATCTTCGGAGTCAGTATTATGTGTAAGGTAATAGTCGTCATCAGCAGGCTCTACATTAAACTCGGTATGATACTTTTCGTACAACGAGTTCTTTACAATCAGTACTTCAAGATAACTCTGTAATCGGGGCCATGCTAATTTATATAGGCAAAACATAATTACTGCGGCAATTAGTAATACTACTAATATGAACTTTAATATGCCAGACGGTTTCTCGTCATAATTTTCTGGCCCTGCTGTGAGAACTTCATCAGTGTATGCTTCTGATGTTTGGACGTTCTTGTTTCTATTAAACATCTGCTGTTTCTCCTTTGTTTGTGTTTCTGAGTTATGGGAAATAGACTTTAAAGGCAGGCAACCAATCATAGGTCGCTAGGGATATATAATTGGTCGCCTGAATATTGATTAAATGTGGGGAGTATCAAATCTGACATCGCAGGGATACAGATTGGCAAGCTCATCAAACTCTGTAGAGCTAATGATATTCTTGTCGGAAGCTGCTTTAGCAATGGTGGAAAAATTGTTATGCTCGTATTCAAGCCAATAAACCTCCTTGCCGTCCCCGTTTGTAAGCTCTACTCTGAATCTAAAGTTCAGGCTAAGGCTGATTAACGCTTCGTGTACCCTGTTAATAATTGAGGGATTCGCATTTGAAATACGAATTATGCCGCAAAGCGTGCGGGTGTATGCGTGCCTAACCCCTACAAGGCTGATAACTTCTTCGGCCCCTAAGCCGGGGTCAATATCTGAACCAAGCCAGAAGTCACTAAATTTGGCACTAATTGCTGTGTTTACGGATAAGGCTTCTGCGTCTGTCCAGTCATTGCAGTCTGCCTGGAGAAGAATCTCAGTGTTAAGGTAGCTCTCTACTTCCCAGCAACTGATAGGAAGGAACAGGTCATCCTGCATTTCATCTGTAATTAGGTCATAATCTACATGGAACTCTGAGAAATCTTCTGTGTGCTCCGTGCCATAAAAGATGGATTCGTCTAATAAATAATTTCCACCATAGAAGGTGAAGCGATGAGTACGAGGATTGATAACCTCTGCCTTGAAGGTTTTCTCATTCAGCTCTACTTCCGGCTTTCTTTTGAAGCCATAACGTGAGCAAATAAACTGCTCCGCTTTCTCTGCAAGGTATGTATAGCCAAAAGTTAAGGCTTTCTCTTTGATTTTCTTGCGATTGATGAAAGCCACTGTTACACCTGCGATTGCTGCGGCCGCAAGTATTTTCTTTGTGATATCTTTTGTCATTTTAGGGCCCTCCTGCGCGTTTATTTATTCCCAATAATTCTCTTTTATTGCAGTAGCCTAGTAGTGGTGAAGCTACTAGGCTCTGTGTCTTACTTATTTGTTGCCTTTGCGGCTGTCAATCTCATGAATTTCTACCTGGATTCCCATTCTGCTGAAATGGTTGCAGATAAAATCAAGTGCTTCATCAGGTGTATCACTCATGTCTCCCGTGATTACCAGTTTGTTCCCGGTAAGATTAACCTGCTTTTTGGGCAAATAAGGATTTACGTTCAGGTGAACATTGCCATTCACATTCTTAAAATATTCCCTGACTACCTTCTTGTCAATAGGGAAGGGAGCGAACAAATCAATGACTACATTGCTTAGCAATGCTTCGGGGAGACCCATTCCCTTGCTGTTAAGTTCCGCAATTACTCTGGAATCAGTTCTGGCCATACTGGTGTTAATCCAGATTACAGACTCTTTGTTTATCTTAGGCACTACACCCGTGTAATCTCTGTGGTAGTTACTCGATAAGTGCTTTTTGATTCCATCACAGATGACTTTCTTCACTTTGTCCTGTGTGGCCCCGTAGGTATCAAAAACTTCGATTAGGCGACCTGTAGGAGACAAGGTGTTTGAGTACTCGACCCACACTACAAAGTGAACTTTGTCCTGGTTGGCTACCACAAAACTAAGGCCAGTACCTGCAACTGCCATGGAACCTACTTTAATGATACTTTTTCTGTAGATTCTCTCCAACAACCATAAGGCTCCATTACGTAGCAGTTCGGGGTCAAAAAGTCTACAAGTGTCGTTCAGGTAGAGCTTACCATGCTTAATGGAAAAATCGCTCATACCACCACAAGTTACTGCACAGAGATTATCTTTATCTGCGGGTTCATTGTTCTCTTTATTATTCTTGTCATTTTTTGGTCTTGCAGTCTTATCATTTCTCTGGCTATGAACAGTAACTTCGAGGTGCCCTGAAAAATTTTGGAAGAACTCATAGACTAAACTCTCTGCCACTTGTGTGTCAAAGCTCTCTGGAAAAGTGCAGATAACTTTGGCCTGTCCCCACAACTTGTCAGGTAAGCATACAGGACTGAAACCAGTCAACTTGCGCTCGTTCCCACTAAACACTGCTGTGTTGACCCAAATCGAGGTATCCTTGCTGAACTCAAGGTCAATTTTGGGCACTAAAACTCTGCCCAGCTTACGGTATATAAACTCGTTGAAGGCTTCCTCAACCATCTTTTTGGCAAATGGCTGTGTAGCTCCATGGGTATCATACACCGTAATATGCGCTGGAAGCTCACGAGCACTGGGTAAAACCAGTTCGGCTGCGGCTAAAAAATGCTCATAGTCAGGAGTTGTTACATCAACAACCATTAGCTGACCGCCTTCGGCATAATCAAGCACATAAAGGTGCTGTACAATTTTTCCGTAGCACTTTGTAAGTGTGGCTTCAATTGCAGTCAAGAATAATTCCTGATTCTTGGGTATGCTGCAATTTTTAAGATGAATGTACTTTCCGCCAACAAACTCAAAAGGAGCCTCAACTGTGTCGTCAGAGATATGTACATTGTTGATGGGTTTCTGCTGTCCAACTTCAGGCTTGTCTGCTGCTAAACCTTTGTTTTTATCTTTGTTGCAGGCGCAGTTGCCACCACAAGAACACTTGTGCTCTGCTGTCGGCTCAGTTGCGCCTGTTGTTGCGTTCTTGCTCTCTTTGCAGGTGCATTTATGCTCTACTGTTGGCTCTGCTGCTTTGTGCTCGGCTCTAACAGGCATTTCAGACTCTGCACTTGTGCCAAGAGTGGGGAACTCTAACGCAGTAATCAGTCTTTCAACTGCACTGTCAATGTCAGCTCCACCTACAATCAAACGTCCGATTGTGAGGGTGTGACCATTTTCAGGGTCAAGGTGGAGTATTACATTGATGTCTTTCTTTGTACTCATTCGGTCCTCCTTCGTTAATCTACTAAACTACGAGTTTCATTATAGACTGACATTGGAGGGTCCGGCTGGTACAAATCCCATGGGGTTCCCTCTAATGAATGTCTCTGAACTAAGGCTTCGATGAAGGCTTCATCTTCTGTAAAATCAGAATATCTGTTTGTCATTGTGGTACCTTCTTTCAATGTGTAAACTGCTACTACTCTGTGTAAGGCACTTCTCCGTCTCTTTCAAGCGATTCGAGCTTTTGCAGGTAAGCTTCATTTTCTTCCTCTTGCCTGTAACGCTCCACAACTTCCGCAACATAGTCTGCGGGATTCGTTGTATTCTCTGCGAAGCTGTACAGGTTGCAGTCCTTCAAAGTGCGAACTACATCACTATCCTCTCGGAGAATTGACTCGATATGGGAACCATCCTTAAAGGAACCGTGAATGTTAATTTCATCACTTAACTTATTCTTGACAATGATGTTGTAAGGAAGAAGGGTCGTCTGCATAATTGCGTCAAAATCTCTTGCAACTTTTAAGGTTGTACCGGCGTAGCCTGTGGAGCCTAATAAACTGCGCTTGACCAACTCCCTTGCTAAGATTTCATCATCTGCAAAGAAACGGTCGTAAAAAAGAAACTCTACTTCACAGTTGTACATGTCTGGCCTGTCCCACAGCTCATGTGCTTCTCTGTCCGTGCTCATAGATTCGACTGCCTTAGTTGTAGGTATGCGCTGCTCATCGTAGCCTTCCTCGTAGGGGTCATAGAGGTAGTCATAGGGTTCAAAGTCCTCTTCCCTAATGACTACTAAGTCGCCTATGATATGTGCTGTAGAGCACTTTGCATGGCTACGAAGATAGGCAAAGCCCTCAGCAAATGCTGTCGTGGGGTCCCACTCAGATGACAGGAATCCGTGGATTGAAAGGTTGAAGTCAATCGTGTAGTTCTTGGGAGTGATGGCTTTCGTTAAGTCCCTTGTAATAATTCCCAGGTCGTTTGTACGTGTAACAAACCAAATGTCATCGTAAAACTGCTGGGGATTCGACAAGTCCATGGCTACTGTGCCATACATCCTGTTGAAGTATCGTGATTGCCCATTGGTATCCGTCACATTCAAGTCTGCAACCAGCCATCCGTCAGAAGTAAGTTCATAACTAGACAGGTAAAATGGGATTCTAGGATATCGGTTAGTTGCGTAGTTCAACATATCCAGTAAATATCCCATGGTTTCCTTGTCTACGTTCTGTCGATTTGTTTCTGAAAGGGAATTAAGACGCTTGCGCTTGGCATCCCCGTCAGGCATTTCGTCAAGACTACGTACACTCTCAGGAATGCTGATTGGCTTGAGACTCAGGTTTTTATACTGTCTCATGGTTGCTCCTTTCTTTAGTATTTATAGTATAACAGAATCAGTTAAACCGCTCTGCTGTACTCGGTGGTGAGTAATTTTGAAATAACAAAAATAAGATATTGTAAAGTTCATTGAGTTCTACATTTTGGCTTTATAGGGCAAATTAAGAGGAGCCACTGTTGCTCTATTAAACTGTGACTCCTCTCTGTTGATTTAGTTAAGAAGCATTGGCCTAACTAAACTGTGTATTCATTAGTCGGCTGCTTCTGTCTCGGAAGCTGTTGTTTCTTCTGTAGCTTCTGTTGTTTCTGCTTCTGTTGTCTGCTCTACTGTCTCGGAAACTGCGGTTTCATCTACGGCTTCTGAGGTGGTTTCTTCTGTAGATTCGTCAGTGCTTTCATCATCTCTCTCGGTGGTTTCGTCAGCGGCTTCTGTCTCTGTACGATAGCCATGGTCAATTTCCCACTGCTCGATACTTGCATTGATGTTGTCCTGTACCTTTGTGATAAGGTCAAGGTACTCGTCCTGAGTAAGTCCAGAAGCCCAGCCGTCCCCTGCGGCCCAGTTATCAAGCTCAATATAACCGTCAAAATACCATGAAGTGTACTGGGTACCCTGAATCTCTAAGCGACAACCAGCACTGATTGCTCCGGTATCAGTCATATAAACGTCAATTATCATCTTGTCGCTTTCTCTTGCTTCTTCAACTGATACGGAGGCTGTCGTTTCTTCTGCGGTTGTTTCTTCTACTGTCGTCTCAGCTTCTGTTTCTGCGGCAGTCTCATCTGTATCAGTGGCTTCTGTGCTTCCATCTGTAGATTCAGTTGACTCGTCTACGGCTTCTGTACTTTCATCAGAGGCTTCGGTTGACTCAGCTTCGGTAGAAGCGTTATACATTGCCTCCCATGAGTCTACAACTGAATTGGCTTGTTCGAGGCTGTAAAGGCCATACAGCTTTTTGATGTTGTCTAAGCCTGTGATTGTGTAGGTGACGATTGTTTCTTCAATCATAGGCTCTGTCTCTTCATCGGTGACTGCTTCGGTGGATGATTCTGTGGAGGAAGGTTCCGTCTCTGTACCGGTTTCATCCATAGAATCGCCTGCATTTGTTTCGGCTACTGCGGCTCTTTCATCAGGAGATAATACTTCAATATCCTCTACTGCACCATCTGCAACTGGGGTACTCTCTACTACTCCTGTGTCTGCGGCATCTGAGGCTGCTTCTGCGTCTGGCTCGGCCGTATCATCCGATAAACTCTCCATTGTCTGCGTTTCTTCGGGAAGTGTTTCGCCATAGAACTCACTCTCGGTCATTGACAGCTTTTCTACATCTACTGTCACACCATCAATACCGGCTTCGCTGAGCGTGGCTGCGGCATCAATCATGTCAAGGACGGTGATGTCTTTGACTTCCTGGACGCTTGTCGAAAACAGCACAGACTGTCCCTTTGCGTAATAAAAACTGATTGCACTGTTGGCCGCTTCGCTGTAGCACTGGCCGTCCTTGTTGTAAATCTGTAGGATGTAATCATCATCTTCGGTATCGGTAATACCATCTGTTCCGGCCCCCACGATTACTTTGATTAAAGCGTTGTGATTTCGTACGGTTTCAAGATGATTACGTGTGGTATTGATAGCGTCCTGCGTCTCCTGTGAAATTTCATGCTTGTCTGCTTCGGGAATGACATAGACATCAGAAGCGTTTGAAGAGTTTGCTACAGGTGCGTCCGTATTCACGCTAGGCGTGTCATTAGAACAAGCTGATAATCCTCCAACTGCCAGGGCGGCTGCAAGAAGGCTTGCTACAAGTCTCTTTTTTCTCATGGTCAATTCTGTTCCTCTCTTTTCTTTCTGTAATTTGTTTATTACAACGTGTATAATATAATTTTGAGCGCAATACACGCTAATAATATAGCACCTTCTATCATTAGGAGCAAAACTAAAAACATAAAGGTAAGTATGCATAACTCTAATTTAATTACTAGCAAGCATAGGTTAAAAATTATAATGTCTAGCAAACTAGGTTTTACTTGGTATCTAGCCATTGAATGAGATGGCTGCTCTATCGTAGCTGGCAATAACTTCTCGCAAACTGCTGGTAGCTGCTTTTGTGGTTGCGGCAACTGTAGTTGTGTGACTGTCAAACTCTGAAATTGCTCCGATTTTGTAGGTAGTTGATTCTGATTTTGTAAGGCGTATTCTGTATTGCTCGTTTGTCTTGTCTCTGATTGCAATACTATCACCTACTCTCTCGGTGTATTGAAAGTGTACTATTGGATAATTAAATTTGTGTAAAGTGAGCTTGCGTAGTTTGATTGCCTGAGATTGTTAAAGCCTTCACAATCTCCCTTCCTTGCCAGCAACCGAACAAGTGTTCTGTCCGTTTTGACCCCTCAAAATGACCCAAACATATGTTCGACTCGGTTGAGCCATTTTTTCGCTTTGGCAGAGCCAGTTCTAAATTGCTGGAATAGGTATTGTAAAGTCTTGGAAGTCCATTTTTAGCCTTGGCCTTGTCCAAAAGAGGCAACTTTTTAAAGAAAGCTCTGTCTGAAAATCAATTTGCAAAAATTTTTGCTTTGGAATCGCAATTTTACGCTTTGGAAGATGATACGGACGAAGCTAAATTTTTGTGTTGGTAAACTATGAATTTTTGTCAAGGTACTTCAGCTATAGCTTGATGGCTGATAAACCTCTTTGCAAAAGTAAAGACCCGCATTTTTACGGGCCTTTGCTTTCCGTTGAATTACTATCAACTTTCATAGGAGGCGATAGCTTATGCCTAAATAAAGCTATCAAAAAATCATCGTCTGGCTAGACCGCCATAAGGAGGCAAACACCAGTGACGGTGAGAGCCTCTGAGCAAATTTGGAAAAGAAACTAATGTACCTACAGAAATATGATTTCCAAGGTTACGAATATAGGGTTTTCTGCAAGACCTGCGGCTTGCATAGAAGGCTCGCTACTTTTGACAGCAACGAGTCTTAGAAAGAGTAAATATGAATAAATGCACAGTCTACTCTCTTGGAGCATAGACGGGTTTATACTTTTGACAGTGTAAACCCGTAAGTTCGTAAGGTAGCGAAAGTCTACCCTTACGGGTATAAATGAACCTGTACATTTGACCGCACAAGCCCATAGAAAGGAGTATCCTAACACTTATATTAGATACTATACAGATTCTAGGCTTAAGAAACCTATAATCGAGCCTATACCTGTGACAGTATAGGCTCGTTGAGGTATAAGTCATGCATTGATTTAAAGTGTCTAGGCTGTACTGCCTATAAACGAGGCTGTACTTTTTAGGGCACAGGCTCGTGATAAAAAGAGAAAATATTTTATGAATGAATTTTAGCAAATTCTGGGTTGCTTGTCCCCATAGTCGGGAATATACATTTAACTGTATAATCTCGTCACTGTCCATATCATTCTGAGTGTCCCCATAATTGGAACTATACATTTGACCGCATGGTTCCATAATTACCTGAAACATAATATTTTTCTAGGCTGTTCACCTATGGTAGGGGCTGCACATTTGACTGTGTGGCCCCTACCTGGTTTCTTGAAGTAATACATAACATGTTTCTAGGCTGTTAGTTGCCTATAATGGAAGTCATACAGTTGATTGCATGGCCTCCTTGTGAAAGAAACATAAGGTAAAAAACATGAAAGAAAGTCTAGGCTGTGCCTATAATCGGAACCGTACATGTAACCGCACGGCTCTGTAGCATAATCATTTTGTCTAGGTTACTTAAAACTCCCTATAATCGTACTAGACATTTTGAGGTATCTAGTACGTGTGGTAAGTAACTTTATTTCTAGTTGGTAAAGCCAACTATAATTGGACTTGTACATTTGACCGCACAAGTCCATGGTTAGTTTAAAATACTTTAGGAGGTCCACAGTCATGGCGCTGTGGGTGAGAACAAACTCACAATGCTTAAATCTGTGTTGCTTCACGGGCTTCACATAAATGTATTGGAGTTGTGACACTTTCAATACATGTCTGCTAAACTCTTGCTTCATTTGTTAGGGCCACCTGTTAGCCTATCGCAGATGACCCTGGGTCTTTCGTTCAGTCTTGGTTTCACTCATTGTGTCTGACAACCCCTTTGATTGCCATAGTGGCATAGGCACTTTTGAGGGCACCTACGCCAAGAAACAAAAATATGAAAAACACTCATGAAATGTCTAGGCTATCGCCTATAATGACATAAGCACTTCTGAGGGTGCCTATGCCCACTCTGTAAAGATACATTATCCGTACAGGTTGTAGAGCTTTCGCCCTACGGAGAAACTTAGCATATTTAAAGTCTGCTATTCACTAGCATAAAACTCTACTAACGTATGACGGCTAATAAAGCTCTGTGTTTGAGGTGTTTACCCTTTCGTAGTTGCCTACTATCCACTTAGAAAGGAGGTGTGCGACTGGTTGTTAGGCCAGCCGCCCATCCTGTGCGTCGCAAGTAGTTACTTGCTAGTGGTACAGTAACTTGTGACGGCTGCTGTACCTGGGGTGTTTTCATGTCTATCGTCTTTTCGTAGTCGCCTACTAATGTGTAACAGCCTGTTAGGAGCTGCTACACTGTATAAACTTGATTTATCGGCTGTAGTTCATATTTAGTTGTAAATGTACAAAAGTTTAAATTTTCGCTGTTATATGCGTTGGTAGCCGTCTAATAAACTGCTACTGTGTGAGCTTTGTTGTTAGATTTTGACTGAGGCTGGGTCGGGAACACTTACATATGTTGCGAACTTCTGACTCCCTAGCCGCTTACTCTTGCCTTCGCCTACCGGCTCATTGTAGTTTAGTAAAACTCTCCTACTGATTGTTGCGTCAATCATGTCTGCATTTGATAGGATATCTGCCTCGATTGTGTGAGGCTCCACTGCACTTCCCCACTCTGCTCTGCCATGATGACTTGCAATCAAATGGAGCAACTCTTGAACTTGAGGTGTACTTAACACATTTAGCCTTTCTGCGATTGCTGACACAATGGATAGCCCACTCACGATATGTGGTGTTAGCACTCCAGCCCCTGAATACTGAGCTGCATTTCCGGCTGTTAAGTCGTATTCGACTACCTTTCCGATATCATGTAGCAGGGCACCTGCAATTAACAGCGTAGTGTTGATGTTTGCGTCTCGGTACCAGTGATTATAGTGCTGCGCCAATAGCAAGCTGATGTCGGCTACATTGACTGTGTGTACCACTAACCCACCTGTGTAAATGTGGTGCATACTTGAAGCTGCTGGCAATGTACTGAACTTCTGCCAATTCGATTCAAATGCTACATAAGCGATTCTTCCTACAATGGTGGGTTCAAGTTCTCTCAGGTATTTATAAAGTTTTTCAACTGCTTCGTTGTATCTCTCTTCAAGCAAATAAAAGTCTGCTGGATTGAGGTCTGTTCTTTGCTGGCTGTTGACTAACTGTAAGCTTAACCCGTCTTTACCTGCTTCGTATGTCTTGACGTTGATTTGGAACTGGTAAACTGCTCCAATGATGTACTCCTGTGCCACCTCGGACTTGACTCCGAATTGTACGAGGTCGTATTCCCTTTTTCCATCCATGACTGATAGTGTTAAGAAATAGCCACCGTTCTTCATGGAGGATGTCCTTGCGTCCCGTAGAAGCGCTTCGATTGTTACTTGCTCACCGACTCTCTCGGTTAGTGCGATGTCTCTTAGTCTCATTTTTATTACCTCTATTCCGTCGTACATTGCTATGGTTATGCGATTATCATTGTGTATCTAATAATTCCCTAATTAGCTTCTTGTGCTCCGTCTGTATTTTTATCATGTGCTGCTTGGAACATCTGTGCAACTTCTTGGCTCGTTGCACTGCTTGAAAATATACAAGTCCCTGCGTCTTGACTTGTGATTCGCTCTTGCTGGTAAAGTGATAAATAGTATGTGTCTGTTGGAAATGTTACAGGAAGCATTTCACTTGGGTCGAAGTAATGCCACCTACCTGTTGAGGTGTCCTGTGCTTTTATCCAAACATGCCCTCCAGATGGACTTTGTGTCCGGTTCCCTGCGACTATCTCGGCAGGAATACCCGCCGCTACGCATATTTCGTATGCTAACTTCGCTTGGTGATAGCAGACTCCTGTGCTGTTGTCCAGTGCTAAGTCAAGGGGGTAGTTTATTGACTCTAGTGTATAATCGTAAGATATTCGACCGAGTGTGAGCTGCTTGATGGTGCGAATGACTTCTGTGAAATCTTGTGTTATATCCACTTGAGCCGCAAGCTCTTTTGCGGTTGATAGGAGCTTTTGTGACTTCTGTTGTACAGTGTACTGGGCTTGCGTACGGAGCAACCAGTTGTGATGGTTTGGATCTGGGTTAAATGCAACTCCCTGTCTATTTGCCTGATAGATTTGAAGGTAGTTTACAAAAGCTAATAACTCTTGTTCGTCATCAAATTCTATGTAAATCCCTTCGCTGTCATCAAATATTTTATCGTAGTATTTATTACCTACATAAAGTAGGGTATTCTGCTGAACTCCGTTGCTGTCATAGTAGCAACCATCAGGAGCAATTGTATCTTTTAATATTTCGTTATTTTCATCTAGGTAATACACATTACCTGTCAGTGTGTCCATCTTGTAATGTCCATAAATGATAAATTGCTCATTGGCGAATGATGTAAAACTTGAAGCTGTCAGTAAAAATGCGGAAAACAAGCCAATAAACTTTGACTTGTTCTTATGTCTTTCCATGGGCTCCACTTCCTGTCAAAGTTATAGTAAAATAAAAATTAAATTATATCTATAAAGTATCTTTGGAGCAGAAAATTTAATGCCCATCTATGAAATAGGTCTAATGTATTAAAAATTTGGCCTAGTGGTTGGAAATACATGTATTGTTCGCTTGTTTGTGGGACAAGGTAAATCATTTAGGTCTGCATGAATCATTTCATACATCTTTTGCTCAATGTAAGCTACATCCAAATTTCTGATAAACTCTGCGTATTTATCTGAGGGAATACTCGCAAGTTCCAATTGGAGGACGATTCCGTCTGTGTCGAGTCCTTCTAAGATTAAACCGTGTCCCTTCGGAGAAATTGTATAAATCTTGTCGGAGAAGAAGTACGATAGCAATGAGTTGAAAGGTTCTTTGGCTGAAATTAACAGGTGTGTATGAGGATACTGATAGTCAAACAGCTCTCTGTAATACTCTGCTAGTTTTTCATGGTTACACTGGAAATCGTCTAGGCTGATAAATAAATACAAGTCATTTGCTACTGTGTTTAATCGTATGAATGCAGAGTTCTTTGGGTCTAGTAACTCATCTATTGTGGCTCTTATCTTTAATTTGTTGAGATTGCCATAAATAGGAGCTTGAGCTAGTTGGGAAAGTGTGACATTATCTAGGTGTACATTTGCTGTGACACCTTTAAAATTTGTGAGTAGCAAGGAGTCGATGTCAAAATCGTTACAGTCAATGTAAATGCTTAGGCTCGTGAAGTTACTGTCTGCGTCTATGCCTATGAGCTTGTTATCTTCTGAGAATATGAAGGAGAAGTTACTTCTGTTCTTGAGGTAGATTTCTCTTTCTTTGATGAGAGTAGCTTTCATGTGTTGGGGAGCATTATAAAAGAACTGGTCAAGTCCCGTTTGTCCCCCGATGAACTCTGCTGTTTCATAGAGTTCAAGTATATAATCGGGTATTCCGTAAAAGTCGATGGGAAATATATGATGTAACTCGAAATCTAAGTTGTCTGCTATTAGGGTTGTACTTATATTGTCTAATAATGTGCAGGACTGTGTACAAACATCTTTTTGAAGCAGGCTTACTTGTTCGGGAGTGAGTTCTAAGAGCTTTGTACCGAGGCTAGGAAGCAGGGTGTTTAAAGACAAGGTTGCAATTCTTCCGTTCGGCTGTAGGCTGATAGGAATAAGTGATAGGCCACGAGTCTCGAACTTACGCCTATCTTCGATATATAGAACATTGCAGTTTATGCCATCAGGCTTAGCTGCTACTAGCTCGGCACTAATTGTTTTGCAATAGGGAATATCTATGTGCTTAAATCTGCTAAACTTTTGTCTAAGCCTCTCTGACGGTGTGCAGTGCTCATACTCTATTTTTAAGAAAGGAAGTCGTAGGCTTAGCCCTGCACGATAATAGACTGTTTCTATCATTTGTTGGAGTCCTCTGGTTAAGTTGTGAATGGGAGCTTAGTTACTTGGCCTGTCCCTAAACCATTCAGGTTTGTGTGTATTGTTTCGTAAATTGCTTTATTTAATTGTCTAGCTGCCTGACTGTACAGGAAATCATTTGGAAGAGGCTTGAACATCTTACCTGCGCTGTAAGTTACGTTTTTAACTTCTAAGGAGTCTCCTTTACCTGTTACAGAGTTAATTAAGAATCCGTTGGCGATTTCTTTTATCTCAATTAAGTTTTCTGCAAATAAATAGGAGATAATTGAATCAAAAGGCTCTTTTACTATGTAGAGCGTACACTCTTGCATTATCTCGTTGTCTATGAAGTAAACTAGGAACTGTAGTAACTTATTGTGGCTTTGCTCAAAGTCTGTGTCGGAAATAATTAAATTCTTATTGTATGCTAAATCCTGAGACTTTAAAAAGTCAAAGTTTTTAGGGTCTATGAGTTCATCTATTGTGGCTCTAACTATAATTGAAGTTAGTTTACCACGGATATTTTGTTTTGCTAGTTGACTTAATGTGATATTATCTAGGTAGCAGTAACCTTTTTGGGTTACACGCTGTATGCCCTTACGGTCTGAAAAGAACAAAGAGCTTAATTTATAATCATTACAGTCGATGTATGAGTGGATATTGCCTCGTATTGTCATAGAGTATTCTAAGAAGCAAATTTCATCGTGTTGGTTGAGAGCAAAAGTTATTTTGTCTAAGAAATCTAAAAAATATTTCCTGCTACGTTGAACTTGATTTGACCTTGCTGGAGGTATCTCAAAGAGTAGGTGGTCCTGAAGTGTTGTACCGCCCATTAAACTCGTGCTCTCGAAAAGCTCGATTATGTCGTTTGGGATTCCATAATATTCTGGGGGTCTCTCATATTTAAGCTCTTGCTGATTGTCTAACATTGACATCTGTAGTTCTTCGAGTAGGTACCCATCTAGCAGTGTGCAGTTACTTGCTACTTTGCTGTTGGGAAGTATTCCGAGTGCTACTATGTCTAGCTCAAATAAGAAGGTTTTTCGCCCTTGTGCGCCTAACTCTAAAATTGCTATTTTAGAATTAGGCTGTAAAGCTAACGGAATATAGCTGCTTATCTCGAAGGGAGATAGTGCAAAGTGTAATCTATGTGCTTGTATATTAGGAGTAAACTCATAAATTGTCTCCGCTGACAGAACGTTATAGTTTTGTTTGCTGGGATTTCTGCAATCTTTGAAAAGCTCTTTCTGTTTGTCTGAGGGAGTGTAACTTTCATATGTTAGCTTAATATATCGCTTTGACCAACTGTCTAGGCCCGTATCGAAATAAATTGTCTCTCTCATCTACTGTTGGCTCCCTCTAAATCTTCATGGAAGAATTTCAAACATGTTGTAATTGTTCTTGATAGCTGCTCGGTTTTATTTGTAGACCCCGTAAATCCTGTATGTGAGATTTGAAGTAGCTGTCTATTTGTTAGGGCTGTTACATCAAAAGCTAACTTCGTTAATCTCTCTTCTCGGGTATAGTTCATTAACAAATTATAATCTATGCTCATTAAGTACATTTCTGTAGGATAAAGCATACCAAGCACGGTAGGTATCTGTTCATTACTAAACAAGAAATGTATTGACTGCTGAACTAAATCTGCATATGAACGGATGTCTGTTAATATCCTCAGCATTGGCTCAAAGCTCTTAGGGCTTGCTAAAATTTCGTCTAGGCTGATTAAGAAATATTTCGAGATTGCATCATTACATAGGTACAAGTTTAATATGTTTCGCTGTCTCTCTGATAAACTCCGCAACTCGCTTAATTTTGTAGGAATCACAAGTTTATCTGCGAACACTAGCAGCTCCCTGTCCAGGACGTCACTTAATGTTGTATTCAACAATACAACTGTGTTGCTCTTTCCATCGAACTCGCATAGGAACTCTGATTTTTCTATTTTACTTATGTCTAAGAATACGGTATCTGCTGTATCACTTTGTAGTCTGTAGCTAAATGTTACATTGTTTGAATCTTTGAATACAGGAATATCTACAATTCCTTCGGTGAGCGAATTTCTCGCTCTTATGAGTGCTCTCTCAAAAGGCTCTTCGATATATGTGAAAACTGCGTCCTCGGAATCAAATAAACTCTTGCTTTGTAACAGGTCCAGCTCGCTATCACTGATGATGTCGATGTAATCCCTACTAAAATGCAAGGTGCGCTTAGCTATTTCATTGGGTACTAGCGGCCTTGAAGTGAGAAGCGACTTTGTTGTTGCTAAACTCAATGCGTATGACTGGCAACGCAGATTTTTGTCTTGGGTGTACTTGAAAAAGCATGTGGGGACTTTTAAGAGCTTGTAGCTGAGCAAGGCTCCGTAGGTGAAAATTAGAATGTATTCATAGTCGTCTGTGCTTGTCCCTAGGGGAAGTGCTACGTAATCGTAGTTTGTCTCTGTTAAAATATCATAGTTCTTCGTTCTGTCGGTATCACTAGGTAGCATTATTAAACTGTGTATCTCGATATAAGTGTACTTGTTGTCTATTGGGTCTGTACTTGTGTAACGTGTGTAGTCTAACTCAAAAATTCTTTGATTGTCGCCCTCTGCTAGGTACGTGCGTCTACGTGTGCTTATTACTTCATGTTTGAAACGGTGCAACTTTTTAAACTTCTCTTTCATGTTGGTACCTCCGCTAAACTGCTAGTTGCTCTGTGATATGCTGTATTATTTGTTCTGTCTGTTCGGTTGTAAAACCTAACATGTTGTTGGGGTCTGCTTTTGCCTCGAAGGCTTTTTGCGCCCCGATGACCCAGCCTGACATTGTTAGTGAAGTATCCAGTGCTACTCTTGCGAGGGATACGCCTTCTGTTATATAGAGTATGTAGTCACCTAGGTGGTCGGCTCCTACAATTATGATAGGCTTATCTATAAGCTCTAGGATTGTATCTGTGTAGTCCCCTACAAGTATCTTCTTTGATGAAGCTGTCATAATATTTGATTGGGAGCTTCTTGCTTCTATTACATTGAAGTTTAAGCAACTTCGGAAAAGCTCTGTATTTGATTGAAGCTCTGACAGTTTAACAATGGGAGTCATCTTTGTAGGACTGGAAAACTTTGACAGGTCGCTGATAAATTTGTACAGCGAGTCGAGCGTTAAGGAAACGACTGCTTTATTTTGGCTGGTTGTGAAATACAATAGGGACTCATTATCATTTATTCCGTCTACTAAGAATCTTACTCTGGGGTCATATCCGGAAAGAAATCTCTTGAAATGACTCAGGTCTAAATACGAAAGGTTTAGCTTTCTAATAGAAGGCCCCTTGATTTGACACTCTTGAATCGCTTTGAAGTAATTGGCTTGCTCACTAAAGCGCTGTGCTTCGTCCCATGTAGAGGACAGGTAAACTACTGTGCCATCCTCATTGATTGCTACTGTTGCAGGCTCAAGTCTGTCAATTATTCTGGCTATGTCCCGTTCTCGTGGAGAAAGGTCAAGTGCTGAATCAAACATGCTGTAGCTCTCATATACCTCCTTGAGATTGTCTACAGTAAGATTATCACATACTACGGAACCGAACCACATCTTGTTGAAATATGTGATGAGGTCTTTAGGGTAATCATCTAAAACGCAAGTTCTTTGCCGTTTTGACTCGGTAGAGAGCAAATAGCGACTTATACTGAAAAGTCGTATATCTCTTATGCCGTTGTCTAGGTAGCCTGTTTGGTACTCTAGCACCATGACTGCTACATAGTAAATGTCAATTATCTTTAAAGGGATGACTGCAACTGAGTTTAACTTTGTGTACTTTTCGCCTAGGTTAAGCAGCTTTGTCAAATAGTTCTTATCGAGGCTATCAAACTGATAAACAAGTGATTCGAGGACTTCAATTTGTCTGATTCGATACTTGTTAAGTTCCTCTATTTTTGAAGTGGAAATTGCTTCGGTAGAAAACTCGATTTGCTCGGTAGTGAAGTGTGTTGGCAAATAAGCTGTCACTCTTAAGATTCGACTCTCATCTGTGTCTAGGCTGCTGAATTTAATAAAAACTTCGACTTCTTCAGTCTGCGGTAATGCTGACATTCTTTGTTGCGTCCCTTCTATGTAATATTGTGTGTTTGACTCCTTTGTTGCGTCCCTCTCTAAACAAGTTGTAACTGGCACCAGTTCATCGGGTTATTGAAGGTGCTGAGTATTGACTGCCTGACCTGTATAGGGTCTATATTGTCATCTGTTTTAATTCTCACGGGTAAGTGCTGTATCGTGTTTCCATCGCAGTATCTTTTGTTGGCTGAGTAGTTTTCTGACTTTATTACCTCTTTTGTATCAAAGGCTTGCCAAATAAGACTTGTGGCTGTGTGAGCAACAGCTAGTTTATAACCAACTTCTTTTGAGGGATAAACAAGTTCATAGCTTAATGTGTCTAGGTCTGCTGAATGTGGTATGCTGTCGATTGCGTGTGTATTGAGTGCTATTAAACGCGCTGCGTGTGGCTGTGTATCTTGATTGCGTAGGTAGCTGAGTAGGTCTGACAGGTATTCTAACTGCTCATCTGTGGTTGTCCCTCGCAAAATAACAAGCGCTAAGTCTGAAAGGCTAAAAAATGGGTGTGGTTCATGTGTAAGCTCTTTTAGGCACTTTAACTGTTTGTTGAAAATCTCTTCCGTGTTACTTAGGAGTAAACCTAGTCGTTGAGGGCCTTTGAGTAAGAAAAGTTCGTTTATGCTTAGGTGTTGCCAGTTCGTTAGGAGCGTGTGTTTAAAAGGTATGAGTACGTCGTCTCGCTTGTAACAGATGGAAGTTAAGCGGTTACCAAAGCCTAGACTGCAAATTCGTTTAACTTCTGTTAGGTCTATGTAAAATCCGTTGCTTATTAAACTGCTGTCTGTTGGCTGACACCCTACAAGTATGCCACTCTGCGATACATAGGTTTTCAATGGGAGCACCGGGTTCGGTAAATCATCTGAAAATATGCTGATTGACTCTATTAGGTCATCTGTCATTTCTTCATCTACTTCTTGAATGAAGTTTTGTGTTGTATTGACTTCTAGTGTTGCGTCTGAAAAGTCATAATGGATTTCTTCTGTGCCTGCGACTATCCGCTGTAGTACTTCATCGGGAATGTCCATTACTGCTGATTCTGGCGCGTAATCTGAATGGAAAAGCACTAAGCTTGTAGCATCGTCTAACTTTGTTAAAGGAACGATGAATGAATAAAATACTACGCCGAGTGCTTTTAGGAACTGTGGGACCCCTAACTCTTTGAGTGCTTGCTGATTAAGCAGGTAAACATTTCTGAGTTGCTTTGTCCCCACTGACTTGAATGGCTTGCGTAAGTCTAAGTCTGCATACCTTTCTTCGCACATATTAACTGTGTGCTCTGTGCGTGGTCTACTGTGCCACTTTGCAAGCGTTAAGTCCGTCAGGTCGGGAAGGTTAAATGTGTAACTGGAATACCTGCGCGAATATTGCTTTTCATATCTGTTCTTGATGTCAAATCTGTAGGTGATGAGTGCTCTTCTTGGGATTTGTTTCTTTCTCATTGTTCTTGCTCTTTCTGTAGTATTCGTGTTTTGATAAGGTTAAAGGCTCTTTCTGTTATTGAATCTAACTCAAACTCATCAGCGTCTATATCAAAGCCATCAGGTACCGTTGTTCCGTGAAACAGCATTAAACCGGCTTTCATTTCACTGTTTCGGAAATTTTTACTTACGTGAAGGTTGATTGTAAGCTGTTTATTTGCTCTTGAAAGTTCTTCGGAAGTCTTTGGATAACCTAGACTGTTGTAAGCTGTATCTTCTAACATGTGAATTGCAAAACAGGAGTATGATGTCGTTTGCAGCCAGCCTTCGCTTTGCTCTAGGCTCTTTTTAAAAAGGCTTAGTGAAAGTATTTGGAGTTCTAGTAAACTTCTCAGAAGTTCTTTATTATTCAAAATACTGCTCGCTGATACAGCTAGGGGCCTTGACTTTACTTGAAAATTACTGCGTACAGTTAATGAGGTATAGGGTGTATCTGTTAGGTGTCTTGTTGCAAAGTCTTTCAATAACTTTAACTGTAACTGCTGTGTTGCGCTGTCGGTACTAATTACAAGCGACTTGGCATTGACCCCTATTAGACGTTGAAAGCTAAATTCGTCCAATCCATGCCAATTAAATGTATAGGCAGCTTCTTGTACTTCTATGCACCCGTCTTTGGCTGCTGAAAAATGCTTGATGTTATCTAGGTCGAGACAGGTGTGCGTAGCTACAAAACTGACATTACGAGCCTGCTCTATGATTGAGGGGACTGTGATATTCAGTAGGTAGCCGTCTTTTGTGTACTGTGGCTCATAACAGACACGGAAACGTGTCATTTCAGTTCCTTGGAACATGCTGTATGTCTCTAAGGCGTTCTCGACTTCATCTGTGATGTTTGGAATCGTGTTAAAATATATCTCTTTGCTCAGTGGTCTGTAGTTTGAACGTCTGATAAACTCTGTTTTGTTCAGTAAGCATTGTAAATTTTCTGCTTTGGCACTACTGACTGAGTAGGATCCGTGCTCATAATCAACGGTAACCTTTTGTGTTAGTATATCGCATAACTGCTCATTCCTCAGTAGCCGCAAGTAAGAGTTGTAGGGGCCTCCATTTGCCATTGTAAAACTCGCTACTAAGCTGAACTCGTCATCAATGAGCATTAAAGGAAGTATGAAAGTACACTCGGAAGTGAAATCTACGTATTCATAGTCGCTTAACTTACTGTATAAAATTGAGTTATTATCTACAATGTATAGGTAATCCGACTTTATGAACGAAGGCTCACCTGCGTCAAGAGCTAATAATACATCAATCTTTGTTTCTCTTGAGTAGGCTGTATCATTTACGATGGCATAACACGTTCTGATTAGCTTGGCTTTTCGCTTATTTAAAGGGGTACTAACTAAATCAAACGTGGCTGTCTTGTTGACTTTCATCACAAACTCCGTAATTCTGTGTTGTCCTTTATAATCAGTTGGAAGTGCGAAGCCTATATTTACGAATGTCATTTTGGGTTCCTCCTTTAATACACGGGATAATGATGTTCTAGGATAAATGCTATTTTGTCTGATAAACTTGACTTTGAAGGCTTGTAGTGTGTAAAGTTCTCGTTGACGAGTGCTCGATACATGTTAGGAAGTTATTATGTTCACTGATGGGACAGTGCTCTTTGAATAGTAACTTGTCTCTGTCGTAACTGGGAGCTAATTCAATTAAGTTGGAAATAAATATTCTGTATTTGTCATCCCTGCCGTTAGTGTGAAGGTACAGCTTATCGAAGTCTAGTAGTATTGCTGATTCTTTATGATGACTCATTTTTGTGTAGGGTGTCTCTTAATTGCTCAAGGTATGGTATTAAAGTTTCTGATAATATTGGTGTTGTAAATGTAACGGAGGTTCCCTCTAAGATTGTTCTTTGTCCCCCTCGCTTACTTATTTCATCTATGTAATAGAACAAAAAGCCTGAGCGTTCATAGTTTAGGGGAACTAATTTTATCTCACTTTCCGTCTGGCTGCTAAGCCCTAAGTTCTGATACTGGTTATCCGTGTAGAACTCGATTGATAATGGTTGGTTCCAGCCGTAACGATTCTCACGCTTGTTTGGGTAATAAAAGCAGTCACGGGTTTCTTCGATAAGACTGATTAAGCTAATCAACAGATTGTTAGGATTAGCAAGCACACTGTCTAGGTTTACTAATAAGCTTATTGACTGCCTTGACAACCACTTGCTTAAATGCTCGGAATAGTATTCACTGTTCTTGGCTGTAAAAAGCTGTAATGCATCTTCTAGCTTACTCAACTGGCTGAGCGCTGTGTACAAATGTGTTGAAAGAACTAAATCTGGCAGCTCAGTCAAAATACTTAGGAATGTGGGTATATCTAGGTCTTGCCAATTATAATAACAATTTCCTACTGAGGCACTAGAAAAAGCATAGGCGTAGCTCAATCTGTGTGAAAAATACTCAACGCCTTGATAATCACAGTGTATTGGTGTGTTAATAAACGTTGATTGGTGCTCTATTAAGCAGCCATGAGAATCTCTCACACAGGTGGCGAAATAGTGTAAGAAGCTGTCGCCTTGTAACAGGCTGTAGGTTTCTATTAAATCACTAACATCAGATTTAGCTGACGTTAGGTCATTTGTAAGCAATTTAGGCTTCTGCTGTAATGACTTCTTGATTTTTAAAGGGCTGTCGGGAGCAAGAAGATACTTTAAGGTATCTGGTTTCTTTAATTTACCTGTGCGCTTCTCATTTGGGTGCAGCTCATAATCTATTAAACTGATTATCAGTTCATTACGAAGGACTATAGTGCTATACATCGAGTAATCATCATTTTGTAAGGCGAATACTACAGAATAGTCACCTGCTCGATACAAGGGAATAAGTGCTCTAATAAACTCGTGATTGTAAGTGCTGTCGGGATTAACGATATAAAGCGTGGTAACTTCGACTTTCGTTATCTGACTGGACTTAGCTGCGTCTGTTTCGCTTTTGAAGTGCGGATTGAACCACTCATGTTCAGTAGAGAGGTAGTCTCTAATAAGGACGAAGATTTTATCTTGCTCGTCACACTGCACAGCGTCAAGGTAATTGAACGGATATATCTCGTCTGATATGATTAACAGCGTAAAATCTGTGTCTAAATCAAACTCTAATAGGTTAATGTTTATTTCGATTGGTTTTAATGGATTACTCATTTTTTCGCTCCGTTTAATAAGTAATGCTTGATAAAGTTTCTTAGGTCGCCTGCAATTTGTGTGCTGGGATTTTCTATGTCGAAAAAGAAGTGCCTTGGATTCTCGTAGGCTTTATTGACTTCAATTACAAACTCGCCTGCACCTTCTAGGTGACTTGCTGTTAAAGCAATACTGTCAGTGCTTTGTGTAGAGTCTGGCTCAATCGTTAGGCTCATGTAGGCATTGTCGGAAAGTAACTCTATGTGGTCAACTAGGTTTATCTCGAAGTGGAACTTGTAGAGTATAAGCTCTATTAAACCTGTCCATATATTGGGGTTGTTCATCACGTTTTGGTTGGCAATTAACTCTACTGAACTCTCTGCTACTTTGCGTTTTAGAACATCTGAGTAGTAGCGGCCACTCATAATCAAAAGCTCTTTTGATAGTCTGTGTAGACGGTTGAGTTGCTGATATTGTGCGGCTCTATCGTCAGAAAAGATAAGTGTTCGTCCCGAATAGTTATGGGAAGCCAATAAACTGCAAAGGTGCGCTTCGTGTAGGCTGTGCCAGTTGAATAATCGGCTGCCTATCACAAGGTTGGCACCGTCAAAATAGGGTATTGAACGAAAGAACCGAACCCCCTCTAAATTTACGTTGCTGTCCCTTACGTCTACCATAGAACGCTCTACATCCGCTAGGTATCCATTTTGTGTTCGTGTTACTTTGCAATTACTGTTGTTTTCTGCCGGGGTATCGCCTGAAATGAAGCTGTACGCCTCTAGTGTGTCTTGTCTATCCTCATCAATAAGAAAGGTGTCGTTTTCAATAAGCCTGCTGTATGCTGTCCTTGGCTTAAAGTATTTTCGGTAGAGCTTTTTATCTTTTTGGAATAAAAACTCAATCTCTTGTAGTGTGTCGTTTGCCATCAGGAAAAGCTGTTCATTGGTTAACAAATACGCGCCTATGTGATTCAAGTGTATACCACTAATGTGGTATGTAAGTGTTATGTTAAATTCGTCATTAAGAAGTACTAGAGGGATGAAGTAGTCCCACTCGGGGTCTTTAAAGGGAGTTTTATTCCTTATTTTGTAACCGCTAGATATGTCTTTATAATGCAGGACTACAGAACAAGGATATAGGTCATCTTTAGAACGAAGGTTATCTGCATAACGTAGGTATTCCGCTAAAGGGTCAGGCTTATCACGAAACTCTACGTAGTCTAGCAAAGCACACGTTTCACAGTGTTGCGGATATTTAGGATTGGTAATAGCAACCCTGGTAAAGCTCTCTAAATATTTGTAGCTTGTGCTCATTCTAATTCCTTCTTCAAAAATTCTCTTAGTATGTCAACTGCATATTCGGGAGACTCT